>Ga0209542_10008066_pt1 | contig 19798 bp, 18 predicted proteins | sample RifCSPhighO2_01_FD_184028 | JGI IMG/M metagenome (GOLD analysis project Ga0209542, IMG submission 184028) | Soil microbial communities from Rifle, Colorado - Rifle CSP2_plank highO2_0.1 (SPAdes) (version 2) | ecosystem: Environmental > Terrestrial > Deep subsurface > Rock core/Sediment ...
AAGGCGCACGAAGCCGCCTCCAAATTCGGCTTCAAGTGCAAAATTCTTGGGCAAAAGGAGATCGAATCGCTCAAGATGAATTCATTCCTTTCGGTTGCAAAAGGCTCTGTTCAGGAGCCCAAGTTTGTCATCATGGAGCACAATTCAAGCGCGAAAGACACGATTGTGATAGTCGGGAAGGGCATCACATTTGATTCGGGAGGGATTTCCATCAAGCCCTCAAAGGACATGGAAAAGATGAAATGGGACAAAAGCGGAGGCTGCGCTATCATCGGGACCATGGCGGCAGCGGCAATGCTAAAGTTGCCCGTCCATCTGGTGGGGCTTGCGCCCTTCACGGAGAATTTGCCTTCGGGATCCGCATCCAAACCCGGAGATGTTGTTGCCGCCTCAAATGGCAAAACTATAGAAATTGCAAACACCGATGCCGAGGGCCGCCTTGTCCTTGCCGATGCGCTGGTTTATGCCGCAAAATTCAAGCCAAAGGCCGTCATCGACCTAGCGACGCTTACAGGCGCTTGCGTTGTTGCGCTTGGCGATGTAGCCGCGGGCCTTTTTGGGAACGATGAGAAATTGATGGAAAAAATCCGCAAAGCCGGGGAGAGGAGCGGGGAGAGGTGCTGGCCCCTTCCATTATGGAGGGAATATGATGACAAGATAAAATCGGACATTGCAGATGTAAAGAACATCGGCAACATGCCCGGCGATGCGGGCGCCATTACTGCCGCCGCCTTCCTCAAGAAATTCGTCAACTATCCCTGGGCGCATGTAGACATCGCAGGGACTGCCTGGAATGACTACGATAAGCCCTACGGGATTAAGGGGGCAACCGGATTTGGCGTAAGGCTTCTTGTTGAGATGCTCAAGGAATGGAAAAACTAATTACTTTGTATTTATTTCCCTTGCCTTGAGGGCATACTCTGGGATGGGAATGCTAAGCACCTGTATGTATCCCCTCGCCCATTCCTAGTCGTTGAGCTTGCTCAATTGCGACTTGATCAGGATAGTTTCCTGCACGATCGGGTTCATCAGCTGGGAAAAAGTGGTATAGTCGATTTCGCGCTTCATGAAGCTCTTGGTGATCTCCTGCTTCTGGCTGTCGAGCTCCATCAGCTTTTGCTGCATCGCCTCCTTCGATTCGTTCTGCCCGCTTGCCCTAACCTCGACCCGCGGCTTGATGCTCGCCTGCTTGATGAATTGCGCTTCGAACCCCTCGACTATTGTCCTATCAAGCCTCGATGGCTCTGGCTCATCCTCCTCTATGGATATCACCTTCCCTAGCTGCCTTAGCTCCTTTAGGATGCTTGCCATTGGGACTGTCAATGAATACGCCTCGGATGCCTGCTTTTTCCCCTGCATCAAAACAACGCTAAGGTCCATCATCAATTCCTCGGTATCAAATTCCTCCGGGCTGAATTCCAGGGACTTGATCTTCATCGAATCCGGCCTCATCTTGTCCATTATGATGGAGAATTTCTTGTTGATGACAATCAAAAGCTCCTCCACAGTCTCGGGGCTCTTGTTCCTTATGGTGAGTTCGAATCCCCAATTGCGGGATTTTTGGAATCGCTTGAACAGCTCCATCCGGACAATCAGGCGGGGATCCGTGCGCAGCTCAACTATTCCCTTCTTCCGGTCGAAGTAATACGTAACCCCGCCCGTGTGCGCCTTCCCACGGAGCGCATGGAATGCCGCGGCAATCCTTGATAAAATCGTCATTGCTATCGAAAAGGTTACGGGAAGACCATATAAAAGGTTTCCACATGATGCTGGTTTACATCCTGCAAATTAGTGATTGAATGGAATTCCAGCTCTCCCCCGAATGCGGAATTTGGATCAATAGGCCGCCGGCAATAGCCCCTTATTTTAGCTTCCTTACCGCGGCATCTATCCGCTTCAATGCCTCCCTTATGTTTTCCTCCGAATTCGCATAGGAAAATCTCAAATAGCCCTCACCCAGGGCGCCAAACGAGGTCCCTGGAAGGCACGCGACCCCTCCCTCGTTTAGGAGGTAGTCCGACATTTGCTGCGAAGTTTTTCCGGACTTCTTGATGTTTGGGAAAACGTAAAATGCGCCATGCGGCATTTTGCAGCTGAATCCGGGTATTTTATTGAGCCCTCCAACGATCAGGTCCCTTCTCCTCCTGAACTCTTCCGTCATTTTCCTAACCGAATCCTGGGGGCCACGGAGCGCCGCCGCCCCTGCCATTTGCGTGAAGGTCGCGGTGCACGAATTTGAATTCGTCATCAGCCTCGTGATGTGGGGGGCAATTGATTTGTTCATTACCCCGTACCCAAGCCGCCAGCCGGTCATGGCATATGCCTTGCTAAAGCCGTCCAGGATGATGGTGCGCTCCTTCATTCCGGGGAGGGTGGCAATGCTCAGGTGCTGCTTGCCATAAATTATTTGCTGGTAGATTTCATCGCTAAGCACCCACAAATCATGTTTTATGGCAATTTCCGCAATCCCCTCCAAATCCGCCCTCTCAAGGATGCCTCCCGTGGGATTTGCCGGCGAATTTATGATAATCATCCTCGTCTTATCCGTTACCAGTTTCCTAAGCTCCCCCACGTCCAAGGAAAATTCCCGCTCCTCCCGGATATGGATCGGCACCGCCTTCCCCCCCATGAAATTGATCATGCTCTCGTAAATGGGGAAACCGGGATTTGGATAGATGATTTCATCCCCCGGATTCATGATTGCCATGATGGCATAGAACATGACGGGCTTGCCTCCGGGGACTACCACGACTTCCTCCGGGGAAAATTCCATCCCCCGGACCTTCCCCGAATATTCCGCTATTGCCTTGCGCACATCGGGAAGGCCAGCAGAAGGGCCGTAATGGGTGAAGTTCCTTTGGATGGCATCAATTCCCGCCGCCTTTACATTCCCCGGCGTGTCGAAATCCGGCTCGCCTATCTCGAGGTGGATGATGCTTTTCCCCTGCGCCTCAAGCGCCCTTGCCTTTGCAAGCACCTCGAAGGCGGTTTCCGTGCCAAGCATTTTCATCCGGTCTGCGATCTGCATACTTTTCACCCATTGAAATAATCCCCACAAATCAGCACATAGCTTAGGGACGATATAATAAAAATAAGGCGGTTGGAGGTTAGGTGTTTTTCGAAGCTTAAGGTAGTTATTAAAGCCTGCATTCCAAAAATATTTTCATGAATCTGGCTGCAGGAGAGCGCTTGCCTTCCATGCGGGAGATCCGCGACGAGCTTGAAAAAAAGGAAAACAGGCCCCTGTATGAGTTGGTTGATGTCATCGCCCACAATCATGCGATAGCTGATACCGAGCTTGATTTGTTGGTCAATGCTTACCATCTTGCCACATATGGACACCATGGGACAAAGGCGAGGAAATCCGGCGCAAAATACATCTCCCATGTGAGGAAGGCGGCCAAGATGGCAGCCGAGCACGGTGCCACTGCAAGGCAGGTGGCGAAAATTCTCTGCCATGACCTCCTTGAAAAAGGGAAAATCAACGGGGAGGCCATCACCTATCGGCATCTTGTAGGATTCGTGGGGCGCGACATTGCCGACAGCGTCGCGGCGAACTCGATTTCCTACTGGGATGGTAAAACGGAAAGGTTCATGTTGCCCCATGAACCAGGATACCGGTCGGGGAAAACATATCTCCTTACGGGCAGCCCCCGAAAAAGATTCCGCAGGTTTTGGGAGCGGGAGCTAAACCTCCAGAAGCGGTCCGCATCCGACCATGATGCGCTGATCTCGAAATTCTATGATTCCCTCCATAATATGCAGACCGCCCGCCATATGCCCAAGGAACAAGCGGTAAAGTTCTACATCAAATACAAATCGAGGCTTGCTTGGATGAGGGTTGCCGCCAGAAATCACGAATTCCTGAAGGATAAAGTTCAGGAGTATGAGGCAACATTCAGGGAAATGGAGGATCGGCTGATCAACCAGGGCAAGATCGCAATCAAGCATGTCCGGATTCCCGTTCCCTACCATAAGCAGCCGGCGGTATTGAGGGCAAGGGCAATTGCATTGCTCCAAATCCACAAGCTTCCGTTTGCCGTGGAATGAGCTACTTCCTCCTCTTTTCCTCCTTCTTCACTTCCACAAGGCCATTCACGATCAGCCTTCCAAGGGGGGAAAGCGTCGTGATTATTTTGCCCCGGTTCCGCCGGGTCTCAACAAGGCCGAGTTCCTCAAGGCCGGGCTTGTCGCGCGTGCCACGTATATGGTACGTGACCAGCGGAAGGCTCATCTTCAGCTCGCGGCTTATGGATTCAAGCGAATCATATTCGCCCCGCTTTGCTATGGATTGCAATACCGTCATCTTCTTGTCGGAAAGCGCGTTGTAATAGGAGAATTTCATTATGGGGTAGGCAATTATGTTGTCCTGCATCATCCCTATTGCCTGCACGCCGTTGACGAATGCTGCTGAGAGGGCAATGCACGAGGATTGGTAGTCCGTATCCACGTTGACAATTATTTTATTGCCCGTCTCGCGCTCATTGATGCGCGCAAACCTCGAAAATACCTCTTCCATGGAGACCCTGCTTGAGAGTGATTCGGTTGTCACGGGTATTTTCATGCGCTCAAGGTCCTTTTTTATCCCTTCCGAGCGGCTTGCATGCTTTGCTTCCGATAGGAGCACCACCCTATCGGAGCTGAACTCGCGAAGCCCCCGGTATAGGACGTCGGGCGCATCGGAGTCATCGCCTATGATCGCAACCATTGTTGACCTCATTTTCATCCCCTCATATTAAATAAAATATTAAACTCTATAACTTACGGTAGTATATAAAGGTTTGGTTTATGTTAGGTTCTCCTAATAATTTGGTTCCTTGGGGCGGATGTGGGAAATTAGCGGAAAAAATTGGAAACATCGCCCAATTCAGTTGAGGTTTGCTTCCAATAGTGCCAATTTTTACCGCCATCAAATAATTCCCAATCAATTAGCATGCCCCTTCAGACGGGATTCTCGTATACCAGGCGGACTTCCTTCAGCACCGGGCTCATCGATGAATCGGCGGTTGTCATCTCCACCTTCCATTGCAAGAGCCGGCCATCAATAGGCACATCGCCTCCGTTCCGGATTTCCTGCCATTGGGTAAAAAGCCCCTGCGGATCGTTTCCGGTCCGGACGAATACCCTCAGGGTCGAACCTGATGGCAAATTCGCATCCAATTCCACCCGCTTCCAATCAACAATGTCGGTTTCGCCATCGAAGATGCCCGCAGTCAGCGTTCCTTTCGGCCGATAAAGGCGTTTTCCACTTGAATCGTCGTAATTGATCATCGCGCCTTCGGGCAGGGTCGTGGAATAATCGCGACGGTATGGATCCAGCTGGAACTCCGTCTGTGTCTGGGTTACCATTTTTTCAAAGAATCTTTTCACTCCGGTTGCTGCAAAAATCGCAATCCCGAATCCTTCGGTTTCTCCCTTCTTAATGGCGATTGCGCCAAGCGGCTTTATGGGGTATTTGTTTGAAATCGCAAGGGTTGAAATGATGCGCCTTGATCCGTTGACTTCCTCAGCCCAAGCGACCCTGCCAGGGGGAGCAACACTGCCCATCCCGCCTTCCTCGTAGTTCCATGCATCCGTATTTGCAATGACGTTTTGCGGCTGGATCTCCCCATCCTCGTAGTTGAGCCGGATTTCAGCAAGGCCGACGTTATCCTTGGCAGGGATTTTGCCTGCAAGCAGGAAGTGCACCTCCGAGAGGCGAACCCTTCCCAATATTATGTTGGCGGAGTAGAACTCAGGATCGGCACTGGTGATCGTGTTCCATTTGCCAGTAGATGCGTAGCTTGGTGGAATCTCAAATGGAACATCGCCGAATTTCAGCTCGCCTGCCTGCAGCTTTGGGTAAAGGGCCTCTCCGGATGCTGTGCGCATCCTAAACGGATCGTGGCGGTTGTCGCTATTGGCTGCTTTGGAAATATCCAGCTTAACGTACTCTTTCCGCTCGCCCAAATCCCTAACCCCCCCCTTCCGTTCCGGGGTTGCGATTTTCGATGGCGAAGGGTAGATGATTTTTTCCGTGACTGTTGGCACAACCGAGGGCTGGATTGAAATTATCACAACCGGGCTTGGGGTTACGTTTACATATACGATCTGTGGGGCAGGTGAAACTGACGGGGTAGGGCTGGCATTTTTTGATTCAATCCTAAGGCAGCCTGCGATGAGGATAAGCCCTAGCACGAGGCCGATTAAAAGTGCGCGCATAAAGGCATCCCTTCAATCACTCGCCTCCCCCTTAAAAAATAATTGGTATGGACGCGTTTTGGCCCTATTCGCGGCAAAGGGGAAATTTTGATTCGCGCAGTGGATTATTTCATATGCAACCAAGGATGCGCAAGGCAAGTCTTAAAAATGGGGATTCCGTTAAAAAAGGAGCCTATTAATTCTTCAGGTGAGAACTCATGGCAAAATTTACTGTAGAGCTGGACCGTGACGGCTGCATCGGCGCGGCGGTGTGCGAGGCAGTATGCCCAAAGCATTGGAAAATGGCCGATGATGGCAAGGTGGACCTCGTTAACTCAGTAAGAAGCGACAGGGGCGAATTCTACACAAAGGAAATTGAGCAGGAGGATTACGAGAGCATGAAGATGGCCGCCGACGGCTGCCCTGTGAAGGTAATCCACATCACGAACAAGGACACTGGCGAGAAGATCATTTAAATCTGGAGGAGGGCCTTGTGGTGCTGATTGTTGGGACGGACTGATTTCTAATCAACAATCACATGAATATAGCCAGAGTTGCAGTAAGGGCCCTATTTTCCACGTTTTTTTAAATGTTCAAACGCCAAAATACTCCCTTGCCTGCGAGATGTCCCCAACTTCCTTGACCTCAATTTTCCACTTTTCCATTGCATATTCTGCGAGGTTGAGCGTTTTTGGGACATAATTGACCTCCTGGATCACAAAGCCCCCAAACCGCCGCTCCCTAACCTGCCTTTCATAATAAACCATATTCGATGAGCCGCTGGGGACGAGGAATATTTTTGCCCCATTTTTGGCTGCTGCCTGCGCCTTCTCGAGCACGCCGCCAACCTGCCCGATGGTGCCATCCTCCTCAATGGTCCCCGTCATTATTACGTCCGGATTGGGCTTAATATTCTGTATGGCCGCAAGCGTCGCTATAGTGATCGCTCCCCCTGCAGAGGGCCCTCCCACAAGTGATGTGTTCGCCTCGAAGGTAAGGATAATGTCCCTGTCTGACAAATCGACCCCCAATAGCTTTTGCGCGATTTTGACGGCGGTTTCAGCAGAGTACTGCGTATCGGGCTCGACGAAAGGGTTTGTATTGATGAGGACCCTTCCCTTGCCGCTCCTTATTTCCACATTCGCGTAGCTCACAACTCCGGTGTTATCGTCGCTTTTCACCGCAAGCACGGGAATTTTGGAATTGTAAATTTCCGTGAACGAGAGGGGCCGGGTTGTAACCGTTATGGAGCCATTGTCGCCCTCCGAATAAATGCGTTCCACCAGTTTTGGAGGGAAGACATTCTCATAGATCAGAAGGCCAGCAAGCAAGCCCAATAGGAATATGCCCCCGATAAATAGGAAATTCCCATCTGTGTTTTTCATGGCACCCACCCTTGGATTCCCGTTTTTCATTAATAAAAAGGTTGCGTAATGGTGAAGCCGATTTGGCCGTTATCATAATGCGCCCATTAGTCCAAACCTTTCCCAAAATCAGTCAGTTAAAAACACCTTTATACTCCCCTGCCAACCAAAGGATGATTACATTGAAAAAAATCAGATGGGGTGTTAGTGCTGCCGCTTCATTATTGCAATCACTGACTATTTTTTCAATGCAATCTGGGGCTGGGGCGCCTTGCCTGCAACCCGCGTTTCAAAATAGTATGTTGCAAGGGTGGCAAAGATATTGGTGAAAAGCATCAGCATAAGCACGATTTCGACGATATCCCCCATATACTGCACCTTCAATCCCAAAGCAAGCGGGAGTGCTGCCAGCACCGCAGTGGCAAGGCCGCGCGGGAGCATCGCAAGGATGATCAATTTCGATTCCCTGAGACTCGGGTTGGAATTCACGAGCATTTCAACTGCCACGAAACGGGCGAATAATGCCGCCAAAAAGATGAAGAACCCAACCAGGATAATTTGGGGGCTGAGCAGCTTGCCTAGGTTCAGGATGATTCCTATATAAACGAAGAACATGGTCCGCACAAAAAAGCTGACCTCTGAATTGAAATTGCGGATAGCGGGATCAAGGCCGAAATCCTCCTTGGACCTAAGCATCCTTGCGAGCGCATCGGAATTGCCCAGGATCAGCCCGAATATAATGATGGATGTGATGCCGTTCCCGTCCAGGTTTTCGGTTAGTGAATAAAGGAAGAACACAAACCCGAGGGTGAGGAGGTACTCGAATTGCTTGCCCTTGTAATTCTGGAGGACCTTGAGCCAGAAAATCCCGCCGACAGCGCCAAGGAATATGGCCGTGGAAAATGTGCCGATGAAGATCTGGAGCGGGTCCAGGAACGCAACCTCCTGCAAAGTGAGGAATTTCGTCACAATGACCATCCCGATGATCGTGATGATGTCGTTGAATGCGCTCTCCAAATTGAGAAGCGTCTTGACCTTGTCGTTTATGCTCAGCTTCCCTACAAGCGGGACTATTATCTCGTAGCTGGTACCGGCGACAATTACCCCCGCAAGCAGGCTTTCGATCCAGTTCCATTCCATCCCGAAAACGAATACCAGCATCACCATGATCGCAGTCAGGATGCAAACGAACCAGGTGAACCACATGCTCTCCGGAAGCTCGTCCATCACGTCGAAGAAGTTGAGCTTCGTCCCCCCATCAAAGACAATCACGATCAGTGCAATGGAGCCAATCAATGGCGCCATGCCCACCAATTCATCCCCCTTGACGAAACCGGATATGGGGCCCAAAATTATTCCCAGCAGGATGAGGAACAATACGTCGGGAATCTTTGTCCTCTCGAAAAAAATCGATGCCAGATAGCCTACAAATATTGTCAATCCAACTATCCCGATGAGTGTTGGTATGCTTGCCTCGACCATAATACCGTATTAATCGCAGCCGTATAAAAAGAGCAGGCCTCGCTCAAATACTCGCCTTTCCGATTATCCTTAGCCCCTTCGCATCAAGCCTCACAATCAAGACTGGAAATCCGGGATGGATGGAAAATGGCTTTTCAAATACCAGCTTGCCGCTTCCGCGATTCCCTCCTATCAACTCATCCCCCTGCCACCTGCAGGGCGCATCCTCCAAGAAATGGACCGCATGGACCTGCTCATTTGGCCTTAACGGCTCCCGCGCGAATTTCGACAGGCTGGCATTTACCTGGTGTTCCTTGCCGGTATTGATTTTCATGGACTTGGTGAGCAGATCCCCCCTCTCCACATCCTTGCTTGCCAGGAGCCTTATCGCAAGCCCGAACCTATCCCCGGCACCTGCTTCCTTCACATCCTGGTCGTGCATCTGGATGCTGCGGACTTCAAGCTCCTTTCCAGATGGGTGGACCGTCAATTTGTCATGAACCAAAATCTTCCCCGAATGCAAAAAGCCAAGTATGATGCTTCCAACGCCCTTCACTTCAAACGAATGGTCAACTGATGCGAATATCTCGGCGGCACTTGCCGGCCCGCCCCCCAAATCAGCAGGTCCGCCCCTCTCAGCGCCCATTATTTTTTCCCGCGCCGCCTCGAATGAGTCGAATTTATCGTATTTTTCAAGGGTTGTGCCTTTTAGCAGGTTATCCAATTCGATATTCGTGATTATGCATCCCTTTTCCTTCCCGAGCAAATCAAGGGTCACAATTATTTCCCCCAACGCCGGTGTCAGGGATTCGGCAATCACTATGCAATAATCGCTCAAAAAGGCAGCATATGCGAGCACATCCGCCTTTTCCGGGTACCTAGTCGGCTCAATAACAGTGATGATCTTGCCGGAATAGACCGTCTGGTACTGCGTAATGTCCTCCGCGCCCCCTTTTTTTGCCAGCGAGGAGGCTACCTGCTGCCGCCCTTCCGGCTTATCTCCGAATACGCCTATTGTTATGCTGCCCATAATTCAATACTCACCTAATAATTCCCTTTTTCGCTGCCCCGATCAAAATACCGCTAGGCGCAATTCCCGCCCTTCCCATTTGCGCTGCCAAATATTATAAAACCCGCCGCGCTACTTCTTGCCATGGACCTTTCAAAAATCCCGCTTGCCATCTACCGGAAAGCCCATTCTGAATCCTGGAGGTTCTACCAGGAGCAGTACTCGCGGCTTGGCCGGATCCAGAAATCCGCCTCGAAAAAGGCGACCTCCGCGCTCTTCGAGAGCCTGCATTCTCTCAACGACTTCCTGGGCTACAAGAACTACAGGGCCGCGGACGATTTCTTCTTCAAATTCGAGAAGCTGCCCTCCTTTGGCAAGGAATACTGGTTCCTGTACTTCGTGGATCCGTCCTCAAAAAGGCAGCTGGTTGCAACCTTCGGGAGGTCCGTCGAGGATATGGACATCAACAGGGTCAGGATAAAAACAGGCACTGGCGGGGGCATCGAGGCCGACTGCGCGGCGGTAATATGGTATTTTGATGGCAAAAAGAAAGTCCTCCTGAATAAGAAAACCAGGACTCATATCGGAAGGTGGGGCAAGTCCAACTCCCTTAATTTCCATTCTGGCAAAAACAAGTTCGATTTTATGGGGAAGTACCCGGATTATTCCATGCGGTATGATTCAGGGGGCAAGAACATGTTTTCCCTTAAAATTATGAAATCCAGCAAAGGCAGGCCTTTCGAGATCCAGAACATGCTCGCGGGCAGGATGGGCTTTGGCCTCGTGAACATCTACTTTGATTTCGTGGGCAGCCTCATGGGGAAAAAATTCGAGGGGAAATGCTATGTGCAAAAGGTGATATTGACATCCCCCTTCATCCCGTGGAACTGGGGCAGGTTTTACACTGATTGCGGCATCCTCGATTTCTTCACCATCTATTCGCCCTTCCTTCCCGCGAAAATCAAGCTGTTCACAAATGTCCACTATTATGATTACCGGGCCGGCAAAATGTCATATTTCAAGGACCTTAACATCGAAAAGTCTCCAGATTCCACCCATTGGCACATCTACGGGAAGGATTACTCTCTCTTTGCAAAGGCGTATTCTTCCCATCCGTTCACCTTCAAGGGAATCGGCAAATTCACCTACCTCGAGTACTTCTCCGAGGCCCTCGACCTCACAATCAAGGGCAGGAATTGCGGCAAGGGCACCGGGATCATCGAGGACGCTTACGGCTTTGTGATATGAACCTGTTTTTATAAAAAAATTTAGGCAATTTGCTCGATTAGAATGGTTGCAAGCCAAACCTGGTTTTCCAAAGCCGTGTTCTCATATCGACACCACCATTTAGTGCTAAGGCTTCTCCACCGCCTCATTCCTCCAAGGGTCCCGTTTCTCACAAACCAATCTTGTCGGATTCGCTCCTCAAAAGACCTTTTCTTTTTCCGAAGCGCTTTTTCTCCCGGAAGACAAAAAGTCTTCGGGGCCGAAAAGAGCCAAAACGCTCTTTTTCGGTTTCTGTGAAAAGAAAAAGGATTGTTCAGTAGCTACCTCGTTCTTCATCGCATGCGCTCAGGCTGGGACAGTGTCATCATGTCAGCTGTTTAGGCGGGCAAGGAATATAAGCGCTTTTAGGCGGGTTGGGGTTAAAGGAAACCTTTTAAAGCGTCAGCCGCAAATAAGGGGGAAAGGTGACCTTAGGGTATGGATGAAGAGCAGATGATCGTGCAAACATCGACCTCCGGTAAGCGGCTTTCGCTGCTATCCGAAATTTGGGCAAAGAGGGGTTTTATTCTCAAGGCGCTTGCGGTGCTTGTGATTTTTGCGCTTCTCCAAATCGGAAACCAATACGCATTCGTGCCGTATAAGGTCGATTCGGACCTCCTGATCCGCGCTTTCTCTACCGGGGGCGCCACCCTCGTGGGGCTCTCGCTTTTGATCGGCCCTCTTGCAGTTCTGTACCCGAAATTGAATTTTGTAAAATACCGGAGGGCAGTTGGGGTCGCCGGCTTTGTGATCATCCTTCTCCATGCATCCCTCATTTTTTCCGTGAGGCTTGGCTTTAGCACCAAGTTCCTCCTTGGCAACCTGAACCCGTTTGCGAATGGGCTGTTCATGGGCCTGCTTGCGCTCCTTACGCTATTCCCGCTCTTCCTTACTTCAGCGGATTGGGCTACCCGCAAGCTCGGCCAGCAGAATTGGAAAAACCTGCACCGGCTGATATATGTTTCCTTCCTGTTAATCGTGCTTCATGCACTTCTAATGACCCAAAAAAATCCTGAACGCCTCTACAATCCTGCAGGCTATCTCCTAATCCTCATAACCCTCCTTGCCGCAATCCTCCAGCTGATTGCATTTGTGAAGCGGATAAGGATGGGGCACAGCAAGCCCCTGGCCCTGTATGCGGGCGCTTTTTTCATAATTGCCTACCTTGCCATATTGGGCATATTCTTCTTTGCCCGGAATGTTTTGGCCGGAGGATAGGGCTATTGCGGGTTTGCCCCTCTTGGCAACTATCCTTCCTACAATCCACCTCCTAGCCCTCGCAAGAAAACCTTATTATACCCCTTCCCGTAATCGCTTGCGGTGAGGGAATGAAGAAGGCTGCTTCCTTGGTGCTGATTCTGGTTGCGCTTAGCGCCCTTAATTATTATGGGTTCGTGCGCGGCACGATTGTGAATGCAATACCAGAATTTTTCCAGGTCCTTGGCCTGATTTCGGTTGGAGAGGCCGATTTCCCATGGTTCATCCTATCGATCGGCGAGGCCTTGCTTTCCATAGGGGTAATCCTCCTTGCTTTCGCCATTTTTTGGGTCGCAGTTGAGCTTGCAATCTCGAAGGATAAGGATTTCAAGTTCGTCATAACGAGGACGCCTGTAGTCTTCCTTGCAGTTGGAAGCGGGCTCTATTTCGGCGCCCAATTTGCGCATGCATTTGCGCAGCTCCTCTACCTTAATTTCACTGCCGTCCTGATCGATTCGCTATTTGCTATCGCATCCATAGAGCTCACGCTCACCTTGCTCAAATACCTTAAGGGGGATTCGGACCGCTTCCAGCTGGAAGTCCGGCTTAAGGCGATGTGAATATCCGCATGAACCTCCTTTCGATCATAGGGCCAAGCCGCGAAAAAGCATTCTTTTTCATCCTCGTGATGATCGGGGCCAACTTCCCCTTTGTAGGGACGTACCACACGGAAATCGGCTACACAAATTGCCTGCAGGACCGCCTCCTTAAGGATTGCGAAAATGTTTACGAGCGCACACTGCACCTAAACCCCATTTTCTGGTTCCCGTATATCGGCATAACAGGCTCGGGCGTTCTTGCCAAATCCACAATTCCAACTGAAGAGTGGCGGGTGCCTTTCCTCGAATTCCAGCCAAGCCCCAACTTTCCGGCGCTTGCCCTTGTTTTCCTCTTTTGGTACCTTGCCGCGTGCATAATGGCGGCTCCCGTCGAACAACCAACGAAAAAAACTGATTGAAACGGACTTTGGATATGCCACTTTGGCTTTCCCGATCCGGCGAAAAATAACCCGAATTTGCCCTTCGCGTATTTTCAGCTGTTTTTTCCTTCATGTTTCCCGTTCCATTGTAGCAATATCCTTATATATTTAACCAGAGAATAGCAGAATAGTGTTATGCTATGGCGGATAGCTTCTCGGATATGCTCCTAAAGGCGGGAAAAAACACGCCCTACCCCAAAGCGCTTTCCAACATAATATTGATAAGCGATATCCTTCAGCAGAATCCTGGGATGGATTATTCCGGACTAACCTCTAATTACTCGCTTTACTCCGATGAGGAAATAACGGGCATGGGCCTTCTTGCCCGCATCAAAAACAAGACGGAAATCGACCTTGCTATTATTAATGTCAAAATTTTTTTCGCCTCCAGCATTGGCACGATGGCCTACGCGGATCCCGGAATTTTTGGGAAGGATGCTGAGTACCGGGAATACCTCGGATTCCTTCGGGAGGGCTTCGAGGCCTGGGCGGATGTCATTGCGGAATGCGAGAGGTTCATGGACAAAATAAAATAAGCCCCGCCAGTCGGTTGCAATTAAACCCATTATAAACCTTTTTATTCGGCCAGAACATATTCCCTTATGCAAAAAAGGATGCTGTTAAAGTCCTTATTGTTTGTCCTTCTCACCACTGTCAACATTTACGCACTTAGCTGTACCTTTTCGCCGGATAGGCTATATGGTTCGCCAGGCCAGAATTTTACGGTCAACGTCTCAACTTCATGTTCGCCAGGGGAAACAGCCCGCTTCCTATATTACGCTTGCTTCGGGAATACGCATATCGATTATTCAGTGAATGGATCAAGCTGCGGGAATTACCTTTTCAACTGCTCCTCGGGTATTATTGGACGCCATGTGATATCGGCGGCATTCTATACGACTCTCACGGGATCCGATGCCTACGCTTCCTGCCGCACTCCCGAAGGTAATTTCAATTCAGAAGTATATGTTGGATACTCCCCGATTATCACTGACGTCCATATCGATACAACTCATAATACTGCCACACTCTCGGGAAAGGTGGTAGATAATACCGGCGCCCCACTTACCGCCAACGTCAGTTTGGGTTATGTGCATCAAAATATCCTCATCCGGGAGGAAAACCAAATCGGAGACCATTTCGAATTTCATCTAACTGGCCTTGATCCGCTAGGCAATTACGCGTATGTTTTGAGTTCATGCTCATTGGATAATTATGAAAACTGCTATAATAAAAATGGAAATTTCCAAACTCTGCAAACCCCCAGTGCAACCCCCACTCCAACTGCTGTTGCGACGCCAACTCCAAGTCCATCGATCGCCCCCTCCCCAACCCCCCCTTCCACATCCCCCCTTCCTAATATGGTCAAGCTCTCATTGAACGGACCCAAAACAGTCACGAAGGGCGCAATTGCTCTCATTTCCGTTACCGTCGATAACAATGCGGAGGCGAGGAGAGTGGATTTGAAGCTCCTCGATTTCTATGGGGGCAAATCCACCAAAATTTACGAGGAGATGAACCTCGAACTGAAGGAAAATGAAAGGGTTGCGCGATCCGTGGAATGGGGCACGAAGGAGGCGGCTGTTGGAAATCACGAGCTTCGGGCGGAGCTTATCCCCATCGGATCCATCAACCCCATTGGATCCCAAAAACTTGATGCCGAAGTGAAGGCTGGTTCCGATTCAGAGTGCAAACATTTGAGCTACTGCAATGGAGACCAGCTTACCTCATTTGGGTTCGAGGATGGCGCGTGCGTGCAAAAACCTGCTGTCCTTTGCATTGCAGACGGATGCCTAAGGGCCAAGTGTGAACCCGAAGTAGGTTGCACCTTCAGGCCGGACAATTCCCTTTGCTCCGACCAATGCATGGAAAACGAGCTGAAGGTGTCCGCCCTTTGCATCCAGTCAGGTAAACGGGGCATCTGCAACTACGAAAGCCTGGAGTGCAGCGAGGATTTGGCCTGCAAGCCCCAATCATTCTCCTGCGCAGGCAAGAATTATTATTGCGCAAGGAAAGGGGCCGCGTATGTTTGGTCGGACACCCTGCGCGATTGCGGTAGCAGGGGGAATAATGTGATTTCACCGCTGCCGGCCATAGTTTCCCCTATCTACCGACCCAAATCGCTCGAGGAACAGAAAGAGCTGGAGGAATCCGGCACTGAGAGCGAGGTAATTTCAGTGATAAAATTTGTGACGGAGCACGAAATCATAAGGGATACGGTTCAGGAGCATGTGGGAGTTTATACAAACAGCCCCCAGAATATTGTCAAGCTTGTGTGCGCGTTTTCCGAAAATTCGGGCTCATGCAGTTGCGAACCGGGTTACGATGGGTCAGGAAAAAATTTCCAATGCACGATGGAACCCCTAGTAAATGGCATTTATGCCATTACCCTCCTGACCTCAGACAAGAAAATAAGGCGGCTGGAGCTAGCACTCGAACCAGGAAAGCGCGGAGTCATTAACGTAGTTAAGATTACGAAAACAGAAAATGTTGGGTTATATGGGTTAGCATTGCTTGTTTCGAGCGCGTTGGTTTTCATCGCAATCTATGTTGTTGCCCGTAAAGTCTATTTGAAAAGGAAGCTCGAAGTGCAGATCTTTAGGGAGCGTGAGATGATCCCAAAACAGAAAGACAACCTGAAATTCAAGTTAATGAAAGGGGAAATTTCGCCCGAGGATTTCCGGAGCGCCTTCGCATCACTGGAGAAGCGGGAGTCCGAAATCGGGGCCCGGATTAAGGAATATTACGAGAAGAACCCATCTGGAAAATCGGCTTAATATTCTAGGTTTAGCGCGTTCTATCGTAACAATAACTATTTATATTTGAGCCCCGAATAGCTCCCTTATAGCAATGTAATGCAAATAACCAGATCATGTTGTTGCCCCAAATGGCCGTGGTGATTTTTTTTATGGAAGGCGATATGGAACAAATAATTGCAAAAAAATCTGGCGAGCCGGCATCCCGGGGCATCCCCTCAAAGGAGAGCATCTGGTTCCACTACAACAAGCTGCCCATGAGTTTGCAGGGCAGATGGGAAACGGAGGACATCTTGAAATTGGTTTTCCCGCCCCAATTCAAGAAGGCGCAGTTCAATATTGCCGGCAAGCTATTGACGCACCTCGCTTCAGTTGAGGAGGCTACCGGCGATGATGTCGCGGAATGGGCGGTGAAGAACAGCATCCCCATGTCGACCCTTCGGAATCTTGTCATCCCAAGGATGATTGCATGCGGCTTCCTTGCTCGGGAGAGAAAGAATCCAACCGGGCAGACGGACAAGGACAAGCGCCATGAGATGGTGCTGCGCGTTTCAACCAAATTCGGCGAGGCCTTCCGGCATATCGGGGGCGAGTGGACCTCCATTGTTGAGACGTGGAAGGTCAAGAGGAAGCAGACTGATGCAAAAACCTGATTTCCGGGATTGAAATGTCCGCAGAAAGCGAGGAACTCCGGCGGCAAGAGCTTGATAAATCGAGGTTATGGGTCAAGAACGCCAGGGCTCTGTCCGAGATCGTTGGATCGCTTCCAATTCCAAAAAGAATTCAACAGAAACTTGATGATAGGCGAATTGCCGCCAGGAAGGTTCACGAGGGATATTTGGCAGATCAATCGATTCCATTCAGCCATATAGCGGTAATAGGGTCCAATTACTTCCTTCCGCTTGCAATCCGCCTTTTCCACATCAACCGCAGGGAAACTACCCCGGATCTAGAAAAGGTTGCGGAGAATCTTCACTTGTATTTGGCACGGGTTAACCGGAGGGAATTTGCTGCCTCGCAAAAATTACCTACGTGGTCAAAGCCCATCCAATTCCGGGTGCAGGCACTATTCTCTCCGGGGTACAAAGCCCCCATAATTGCCGGGAATATGTTTGGTGAGAGCCCCACAAGGGTTGCCCACAAAATCCTCGATTCAATTGATGTGGACATTGCAACATTTGGGATACCCCGGTCAAGGAGCGAGGAGCTTTACCAATCGAGGAAAGGGGAGCCGTTCCGTAGCGCCGAGGCCGATCCCTTCGTATACTTCACTCAGGAGCAGATCCGGGATCCGCATCATGTGGATTCCAGGATGCTGGAGGATGTCTCCCGCGGTTTTAGGATGAAAAGCGGATCGGCGAATCCCAGGTATGGGCGGCACCTAGCCGCAATGGTTTTTTATACTCTTTTAAGCGGCCCCCTTGGGGTTACCGAACAGGATCGGCGTGAATTCGAGATTAAGCGCAACAAGACTGCCGGCATCCTGCTTGACAGGCTTAATCGGCTGCCACCTGCGCACCTCGAGCAATTCCACCTGACCTTGGAGTGGTTCATCAAGCATACGTTCATCCATTATGCAAACTGGACTGCCAAATACCCCGTGCCGGACCAGGTCTTCGATTATAACAAATTCATGAAGGAGCGATCCGTGCTTTACCTGCCGGGGCGAACAAAATGATACGCCCATTCTTTATGGGCATTCCGGATAAACCGGCGGCGGCCTTTTGGCAAGCTTGACGCACAATTATATATCACCTCGGATCTAGTAAATCCATGTCATTGCTCCTTCTCCTCCTCGTTGCGCTCTCCCTTGCCTACCTGCTCTCCGAAATCTGCAAGCACATATATGTTCCAAGGGTAGTTGGCCAGATCCTTGGGGGGATCCTGATCGGCGCATTTGCAAAGGGCTACTTCACACAGGATGCCCTTTCCTCATTTTCCTCACTTGCGGATGTTGGGATCGTTCTTCTCTTCTTCTTCACCGGCTTTGAGGTGAATTTGCAGGAATTCCGGCGGCATTTCAAGAACTCCATCCTTATTTCGGTATTCAATACGACCATCCCGTTCGTCCTTGGAGTGCTGCTTTCCTATTCGCTGGGGTTTGGCCCCGCAACAAGCGTCGTGATCGGCATCTGCCTTGCGGTCAGCTCCACTGCAATCTCCATTGATTTCCTTGAGGAATTCAAATTGCTGAAAAGCAAGGTTGGGAACATCATCGTGACAACAGGCACCGTTGACGATTTCCTCGAGCTGATTTTCATTTCCGTTGTAGTAACCTATTTGCAGGTCTCGATTGGCGGGGGCAGTTTGGAATCCCTTGGCATAGGCATGCTTGCGTTCATCGGCATAGCGGTAATCCTCCGCTTCCTGGTTTTGCCATTTGTGCTTGATGTGATCCAAAAGGAGCACTCGCATGCGGGCCTTTTCATGATCGCACTTATACTCACCCTGCTGATGGCCTCATTTGCGGATTACCTGGGGCTTGGCACACTAATTGGTGCATTGATAGCGGGCGTCATCGTGCGCCATTCCCTCCTAAAGCAGCCCACGCGCAAGCCCTGGGAGTCGCATGAAATTTCCCAAACGATGCACGCGGTTTCCTTCGGATTCCTGGTGCCCATATTCTTCGTATGGGTGGGGTTGAACACGGATCTGGCATCCATACTGAGCAATCCAATCCTGACAATCGGCCTAACCCTTATCGCCATCGTTGGCACTGTGGTTGGGACCGCCCTTGCAATAAGGTATGAGAAAGGAAGCTGGGAAGAAGGGATGCTAGTTGGCTGGGGCGTGACTGCAAAAGGCGATGTGGAGCTTGTGGTTGCCTCGCTTGCGCTCAAAAATAACCTGATCACGCAGGAAATTTTTTCGGCGCTGATCATCATGGCGTTTGCGACCACCCTGATTGCGCCAATTGTATTCCGGAGGATGATTAAGCAAAAAGCGGCGCTTAAAAGCGCTATGAAATGATTAGCCCGCATAAATCCCGGCTTGTAATTGCGTGCCAGTGACTTTCAATAAAAAAGGCCATTTTCACTCGTAAAATTAGCCGCGCCTAACATAGTATATTTTTAATACTATCCGTATGTTTTAACCACCGCGCAGTTTACAAAACCTTTATATACATTTAGCACCCCAAACCTTGCCGGTGTGTTCCATTTTCTTTATGGAACGGGATGTGGGTCGAACAGATGCATTTGAATTTGTATTGTTGGCATCCGTGCTTGTGTAGCAGCCCCAGCTCGTCCGCTCCTGATTTTTATTCTGATTTCAACTCGATTTGTTCCGGTTGCCCCTCGGAAATTACCGATTCTAATTTTTCAAATTCCGTTTCTGATTCTTCATCTTTTCCAAATTCATATTTTTCAAAAACAAGATTTATCTCTATGGGTGAGAATGCATGAATAGCAGGAAGGGAATGAATGGCGCCAAGGCAACACTAGGCAACCTGATTGCCTCGTACTGGTTCTACCTCTTCTTCGCATTCGCGATAATCGGGCTTAGCGTGAGCTCGGTTGCCGATGGC
>Ga0209542_10008067_pt1 | contig 19796 bp, 22 predicted proteins | sample RifCSPhighO2_01_FD_184028 | JGI IMG/M metagenome (GOLD analysis project Ga0209542, IMG submission 184028) | Soil microbial communities from Rifle, Colorado - Rifle CSP2_plank highO2_0.1 (SPAdes) (version 2) | ecosystem: Environmental > Terrestrial > Deep subsurface > Rock core/Sediment ...
AGATAACTGCTTGCTCCGTGCATGAAAAAAAGTCCCGTCACCAGTAAAATTGTCAAAGTTAAAACAAAAACGGCAGATATTGATATGCTTTTATTTCTGTAAAAATCCTTTACGGCAAACTTTAAAGCTCTATTAAAATTTTCCATTTCTGCCGCGACGCTGATTGCAAATCGCACACTAATTTACTAATATCCGTAAATTCGGGTGTCATTTGCAGATTGGAGTCGCTATATTATGAATCTGCCTCTTGGCTCATCTCTAATAACCCTGCCTTCTTCAATTGTTATCACTCGTTTTCCCAATTTATTTACAATGTCTTTATCGTGAGTTGCCAAAATAACCGTTCTGCCGACTTTGTTAATTTTTTCTAAAATTGATATTACCTCGTATGTGTTGTACGGATCAAGGTTTCCCGTTGGTTCGTCGGCAATCACAACATCTGGATGATTTATAATGGCACGGGCGATGGCAAGACGTTGCTGTTCTCCGCCCGACAGCTGAACCGGAAAATTATTAATTTTTTCATGAAGACCTATTGCTTCTAAAACCTTTGGCACTTGCACTTCTATTTCAGCGTTATTACGGCCTTCAATTTCTAAAATATAAGCCACGTTTTCAAAAACTGTTTTGTTTTCTAAAAGCCTATAATCTTGGTAAATTCCACCAATTCTTTTTCTTAAATCCTGCAGAGAGTCCCCCTCGAGCTCGCTGATATTCTGTCCGTCAAAAATAACTTCTCCTGAAGTCGGCGTCTCAAGCCCCAAAATCATTTTTATTAAAGTGGTTTTACCCGCCCCTGACTTTCCAACGATTGAAACAAATTCTCCGTTATTCACTTCAAAAGAAACCTCTTCTAACACAGTTATTGGATTTTCATCAGGAGAATTTGCAGGATATATCTTTGTGACGTTTTTAAACTTTATCATATCTTTAGCTCTGATTGTATAAATTCTTCAATATTTCCATCTAAAACTCCTTGCGTATCTGATGTCTCATATTGGGTTCGCAAATCTTTTACCATTTTATACGGATGCAACACATACGAGCGTATTTGGTTTCCCCAGGAAGCAGAAATAGAATCTCCTTTAATCTTTTTTATTTCTTTTTTACGTTCTTCTTCTTTCATTTGGTGCAGCTTTGCCAAAAGTATTTTCATCGCGTTTTCCCTATTTTTCCCCTGCAGCCTTTCTGTTTGAGAAGCGACAACAATACCCGTTGGCAAGTGAGTAATTCTAACGGCCGATTCTGTTTTATTGACGTATTGCCCCCCAGGCCCAGACGCCCTGAATGTATCAACCTTCATGTCTTCCGGTCCTATTTCCAGTTCTCCCTCATTTGCTGATATCTCTGGTAAAACCTCAAGCAATGCAAATGATGTGTGCCTAAGTTTTTGGGCAGAAAAAGGCGAAATTCTAACCAATCTGTGCACCCCCGATTCTTTTTTTAACAAACCATAAGCATATTTTCCTTTAACTTCAAGCGTTACAGATTTTGTCCCAATTCGGCCCTCTGGCCCTCCTGCCTCTCCAAAAGACTGATGCAAGACTTTTGCAGAAAATCCTTTCTGGTTGCAATATCTTTCGTACATGCGCAAAAGCATTGTTGCCCAATCCTGCGAGTCCACTCCCCCAGCTCCAGCAAACACTTCTAAAATCGCATCGTTTTTGTCATATTTACCAGACAAAAAAATACGGAATTCCTCTTTTGCAATTTTCTTTTCTAAATTCTCAAAGGCAACTTCGTCGTTTTGACCCAGCTTGCTTAATTCCACCAAGTCCTCTGTCTGACTTTTCAAAGATTCCATTAGCTCAATTTCCTCTTTCAGCTCTGAAATTTCCTGGCTTATTCGTGCCGCTTCCTCGTGGTTATTCCAGAAATCATTCGACTGCGTTTCTTTCTCTAATTCTACGAGCTTTTTCTTTTTTTCATCAACTTCAAAGACGGTCCATTAAATAACGGACTCTTTCCTCTAGTTCATTAATTTTTGAAGAAATATCAGCCATAAGTAATGGAGTTATCTTTTTTAAATGTATCATATTTTTCCACAATAAAAAAGGCTAGCCAGACGAATCATTCGTCTTGCCAGCCTCAAGTGTAGAGGCAGAGCCATATAGCAAAAATAAGATGTGATCTGCTACTAACTCTTCCCCTAACAGTGGAAGGCCCCCTCTGACTTCCACCTCACTTTATGTTTTGGTGTTCTAATTCAGATTATAAGCTATATTATCTTAAAAGTCTATTAGCAAGCAACCCAGCAGTTAAGTTTTTCTATTGAAATATAAATCATGACTTCTATTTTTAATATTAGACTTGTCCCTAAATAACATTTGCGCCTAAATTTGAAATGTCGGCCAAAAATCCGCTACAATTTTTTCACGTAGCCTCCAGCTACGAGAAAAAATTCTATCAGATTTTTGACTCAACATTTCTTCATTTCGCTTGCTAATGTTATTTAGGGACAAGTCTATTCAATGGCACGTTTATAAAAACCACTACTTATTTCTACACAGTTAGAGCCGGAGGCGAGAATCGAACTCGCGACCTATTCTTTACGAAAGAATTGCTCTGCCTCTGAGCTACTCCGGCTCGTAATTTTTTATATGATAATCCGCCCAACCTCTTGTCCCGTACGATTATGATAAGCGAGCGAGGGGAATCGAACCCCCATCTGTTCCTTGGGAAGGAACCATTCTGCCACTGAACCACGCTCGCATAAATTGGTACTGATAAAAAAGAAGGTCGCATTCTACCACTGAACCATGCCCGCGTAATTTTTAATAGTTATTTTCCTGTTATGCTATTCCAAAAATTGCCAATTCCAGAAAGCCAGGCTTGCCAAAAACTCTTTGGCAAGTCATCTGTCTTTGCTGTTTGGGATTGCCCTTGAACAAAAGATACTACTTTTTCACCGGGCTGCTGCATACCCAATTCTTCACGTGCAATTTTTGATATATACTGACTATCATCGGAATTAGAAATACCTTGTAACAATTCTGTGTTTTGAGATTTTAGATCGCTTATTCTGTTTTCCAGAGTTTTTATCTGGATAAGCGACTGACGTTTTTTCTGGTAAATTTTAAAGTCTGAAAATAAAAGAAATACCGCAAAACACAAGATTAATATTGCACCAACTTTAAAAAAAATACCAGAGAAAGGATTATTTCGCCTATTCCTATTTTTATTGAATTTTGATATCATAACATTATAATACAAAAAATACATAGATATCACAAATACGATACTTTCATGTATTAACTAAGGCTATTGCATACGCTAATTCGCATGTGCCTCGCCTACGCGCCGCGCGCGGACAGGCACTAGCCAAGGCAATTTACATACAATTATGAAATCTAAAAAAGTTTTTCAAATTATCTGGATTATTCTTATAATTCTTGTCGTAATAAGCACCATTATTGGGTACGTTGGAGTGGGATTTTTGCGTTAAATCAGCCCAAAGTAAAACAGCTATATTAAAATAGCTGTTTTTTTGATTGCATCTTAACCAATATAAGCATTCCTGATGGCTTTTTCGTAGTCATTAAGAATTTTACGAGCCGTATTAAAATCCAAATGATAATTTACATCGTGCACTATTGAGTTTCTCACTGCATGAGCCTGCAAAATATCATTTGCATTAGGAAGGATTCTTTTTTCCGCATTGCTTACCAAACTTTCAAACGTATCCCCTTCCAAATCGGCATCTTGTAAGGCATTCTTCAAGAAGTCATCGGCTTCAACAATGGCAACTTTTAAATCTCTTTCAGACCCGGCACTGGTTTTTCTGGAAATTTCTTTCCACTTGCGATCAACTTCACGAAGTCCATATGCTTGCCAAGAAAAAAATTCAGTAACATCTTCTGTAAATTTATACTTTAAGTAACTGCTCTCAATATAAAAGTAAATGACTGCGCAAAAAAAGAAAGCTGTAAATAAAACAAAAACTATCTTAATCGGGAAGAGCGCATCCTGAATAGCAGGAGAAGAAATAAAGTAAATAAAATCCTTTATTCCAAGAAAACTGTATATTTGATCCCAAGAAAACATAATATTGTGGTTATTGTAAGTGTTGTAAGTGTTGTATCTGTTGTAATGCTTAAAACCGTTTCATCGCAACAATAAAACAATACAACAGTCAAACATTATAATATTATAACATTTCTTCCATCTCTTGCGCAATTGCCAAAATCTTGTTTTCCTCAAAGTAGTTCCCGACAATCTGCAATCCAACTGGTAGCTTGCCAATTTTACCGGCCGGCATTGATAGCGCAGGAATGCCAGCAATTTTTACCGGACAAGTATATATATCCATTAAATACATTGACAGTGGGTCATTTGCTTTTTCTCCAATTTTAAAAGCAGGTATTGGAGAAACTGGCGAAAATATTAAATCTACCTTTTCAAATGCTTTCTGAAAATCCTGTTTTATTAACTCCCTGACTTCTTGGGCTTTTTTGTAGTAAGCATCATAATAACCGCTTGAAAGAGCATATGTTCCAAGTAGAATTCTTCTTTTGGGTTCTGGGCCAAATCCCTCTCCCCTGCTCTTTAAATAAACTCCCAACAAGTTTTCTGCATGCTGGTTGCTATGGCCATATTTAATGCCATCGTATCTTGCAAGGTTTGCCGAGGCTTCTGAAGGCACAATAATGTAATAACACGCGATAGCATATTCTGTACTGGGCAGGCTTATATCAATAATTTTAGCACCAGCTTTCTCTGCCTTTTCGATTGCGCTTTTTATAATTTTCTCAACTTCTGGATCAATGCCTTTTGCAAAATACTCTTTTGGGACGCCTATGCGAGCACCCTTCAGTTTGAAATTTGAAATTTGAAATTTGAAATTTTTACTTGTGGCATCTTTTGGATCTTTTCCTGAAACCACCTGGAAAACTACTTTTGCATCTTCAACGTTTTTTGCAATCGGCCCAATTTGATCCAGAGAAGAAGCCAAGGCGATTGCGCCATACCTTGAAACAGATCCGTAAGTGGGGTTTAGCCCCACTACTCCGCAAAATGATGCCGGTAAGCGTATTGACCCACCCGTATCAGAACCTAAAGCATAACAGCTTTCGCTTGCAGCCACAGCCGCCGCTGGCCCACCCGAACTTCCCCCTGCTACCCTTGTCAAATCATGCGGGTTTTTTGTAACTTTAAAGGCCGAATTTTCAGTTGAAACACCCATTGTAAACTCATCTGTATTGTTTTTTCCAACAATGACTGCCCCATTTTCTTTTAACTTTTCAATAACTGTTGCATCATAAGGAGCAACATAATTTTCCAAAATTTTTGAGGCGCTAGTTGCAATTTCGCCCTTAACCATAATACTGTCTTTAATTGACGATGGAATTCCCGCTAAAATAGGAAAGTCTCCACCTTTGGCAATTTTTTTATCGGCTTCATCGGCCTGCCTAATTGCCAAATTTTCTGTGACAGTTAAAAAAGCTCCTAATTCCCCATCAGTTTTTTTTATTTTATCCAAAAAAGCTTGGGTCAATTCTCTGCTTGAAAATTTTTTATTTTTTAAACCTTCGTGGGCCTGTGTAATTGTTAGTTCGGTTAGATCCATAATTTAATTATCAAATTATCAAGTATCAATTTTCAATCAATTACTAAATTATTTAATTATCAATAACGGTTTCGTTTTTGAAAATTGATAATTGAAAATTGAAAGTCAAAAGATACTTTTGACTTTTATGTATCCATCTTTTTTATCCGGCGCCTGACCAATCAGATTATTTGCCAAGCTTGAACTTTTCTCTCCCACCTCATCTATTCTTGTCGTGTTTTCAACAATTCCTGCCTTTTGTGAGATTATTGCCTTAGGTGCCTTTTTTAGAATCTCGAAGTAATCTAAAACAGATGACAAATCTTTTTGCATCTTTTCTATTTCTTCAGAGTTTAGCTGTAACCTGGCTAGATTTGCTATTTTTATAACTTCTTCTTTTGAAATCATTGAATAATCGTACCAAAATTATTTGATTATTTAAATACTTGACATTATAATTAAATATATGTTTTCAAAAAAATCTTGACTAAAGGAGTAAAAATGTCTCTAGAAGAAAAGCACATTGAAAAACGGGAAGAAAATGTTGAGCCGGACATCGTCCCTAACAACATTCTTTCAACATCTATTGCAGTAGTAATTTTTATTACAATGTTAATTTATGCTTGTATTTTACTGCCGCGCGAATAATCTTAAACTCCGCATCAAGCAATGCTCGATGCGGAGTGTTTTTTTACAAGCTCCATAAATAAAATAACCAAACTCAACACTAAGCCATCTCCCAATCCTCTTCTTTTGCAACCAGATTATTTAATGTATCTATGTTTTCCAGCGCAATGCCAGATCCTCTGACGACAGAAGTCATTGGGTCATCAATAATTTTGCACGGCATTTTTGTTTCCCTGGAAATTAAAACATCCAACCCTTTTAATTGAGACCCTCCTCCCGCAAGAAAAATTCCGTTAGTCATCACGTCAGACAAAAGTTCTGGAGGAGTTTCTTCAATTGTAGTTTTAATGGCCGCTACAATTTGTTTTACAGACCTCTCAAGAGCGCGCTGGATATCGTCGTTAAACACAACTACTTCTTCGGGGAGTCCTGTAACCAAATTTCTGCCCCTCATTGCCATCTCTTTTTTTTCTTTTAACGGCAAAGCTGAGCCAATATTTATTTTAATAAATTCAGCTGTTCTTTCTCCAATTAAAAGCTTGTATTCTTTTTGGGCAAACTGAATAATATCGTCATTTAATTTGTCTCCCGCCACACGCAAGCTTCTTGAAGTGACAATTCCGCCCATTGAAATAACAGCAACCTCTGTGGTTCCCCCGCCAATGTCTACAATAAAATTTCCTCCGGCTTCCTGAATTGGAAGCTTTGCTCCAATGGCTGAAGCTAATGGTTCCTCAATCAAGAAAACCGTCCTGGCTCCTGCGTTTTTTGCTGCGTCTCTTACCGCCTTTCTTTCAACTTCTGTCACTCCGCAGGGAATTCCAATAATAACACGCGGATTATAACCAAGCCCCAAAAATCCCTTGCCGTCTTTTATGGCTTTCTCAATAAAGTATTTGAGCATTTGCTCGGTTACCTCAAAGTCTGAAATAACACCGTTAACCAGAGGTCTGGTGGCTGTAATATAAGACGGGGTTCTACCCACCATTTTTTTAGCTTCTTCGCCAATTGCCAAAATTTGCCCAGTTTTGTTGTTGACAGCAACAACAGACGGCTCGTTAATGATTATTCCCCTGTCTTTCACATATACTAAAGAATTGGCCGTTCCAAGGTCAATTGCCATATCTAAAGACAAAAATTTGAACAAATTTTTAACTCTTTTTAGCATTATTTACTTAAAAATAATATCAACACGTATCACAGAACTAATTTATACCAATATCAGATATTAATAGATATTATTTGATATCGAGATATTTATTGAGTTGCTTAATTTTTATCAGCCTTACTTTATCATCTACTCTTTTTTTTACCTCAACTGAATTTTTTTCCAGTGTCTTTTTTGAAATAACAATGCGATACGGTATTCCCAGTAAATCGGATTCAGCAAACTTCTCGCCAGCAGACTTACCATGCCTATCATCATATAATACTGGAATATTTTGTTTTTGCAAATCCTGATACAACTTTTCAGCAGATTTTCTAATTTTTGGGATTTTTTCAATAGAAATTAAGTGAACCAAAAATGGAGCAACGGATTTCGGCCACACAACTCCCTTTTCATCATGGCTTGCTTCAACAATGGCTCCCATTAACCTGCCCAGACCAATTCCATAGCATCCCATAAGCACATCTTTATCGTGACCGTCTCTGTCTGTAAATTTCAGATCAAACGGCCTTGAATAGTTTGTGGCAAGTTTGAAAATATTCCCTACTTCAACCGCTTTTTTTTCTTCAAAAGTTACGTTATTGCATTTTGGGCAAGTTGAATTTTCCTCTTTGATTTCTTTATTAATAGCTAATCCGCACTTTTGACAAATATGAATTATATCTTCCCCCGCTTCCGTTAACATTTGAAATTCGTCTGAATACTTTGAAAAACTTCCTCCACTTGCCAATGTTCTGTAAGTTATTTTTCCTATTCCGCATTCCTTGAAAATTTTAATATATGTTTTTGTAGCTTTTTCATAGTAATCATCCAAATCTTTCTGGTTTGCGTGAAAAGAATACAGGTCTTTCATTAAGAATTCTCTTGTTCTCAATATTCCTGATTTTGCCCTTAACTCGTCTCTAAATTTTGTTTGTATTTGAAAGACAGAAAATGGCAGATCTTTATATGAAAAAACTACCCTTTTTGCCAAAGGAGTGATTACCTCCTCGTGAGTGGGTCCTAGGGCGTATTCTTTATCTCCGCTCCCCTTAACTTTGAATAAAATATCTAGAGTACTCCATCTGCCCGTTTTTACCCAGTTTTCTTTTGGTTGCAAAACAGGTAAAAGAACTTCCTGACCGCCAATTTCCTGCATATTTTCTCGAATAATCTTTTCAATATTTTTTAAAACCAAAAAACCAAGGGGCATAAAACTATAAACCCCGGACATTAGCTGGTCAACGTAACCCGCTCTCGTCAGCAGGTCGTGAGAAATTGAATCTGCATTTGCCGATTTTTGCTTTGTTGTTTTGTAGAATAACTTTGACTGCAACATGGTATTAAATTTTCAATTCCCAATTATCAATTTTCAAAAATAAACTATCATTGATACTTGATAATTAAAAAATTACTAATAATTGAGAATTGATACTTGATAATTGATAATTTACAAGCCTGCTTGCCAAAAATCAATGACGCGCGGCACATCAAATTTAATTGTAATAAAAATTGACATTAAAATAAGCAGGGCAAAAAAAGTAATTGTCAGATACTGCTCCACTTTTACTGAAACGGGTTTTCTTTTTATTGCCTCAATAATTAAAAACAAAAGCTTTCCACCATCTAAGGCCGGTATCGGAAACGCGTTAAACAAAGCCAGCAAGACAGACAAAGATCCTATAAAATACAAGAAAAACCCAACTCCCAGAGAAGCTGCCTGCGATAAAAATATGGTAATTCCCACAGGACCCGCTAATTCTGCACCCTGCGGGACCCCCTTACCCTCAAATAAACTTGCCATTACACCGTAAATTCCAACCAGCGCCTGCCAAGTGGTTTGCCACGTAAATATTATTCCTTGAAAAGGCGCTTCATACCACGGATACTTTTTAATAACGTTTGCCATTCGTTCCAGTGTGACTCCAGTAGGCCCTTGGCCTGAAGGGTATTGAGAACGTGGAGTTAATTCAACAGAAAACTCATGACCTGCCTTATTCAAAACCAAAATAATTTGCTTATCTTGGTTTTGGTAAGTAAAATCCTGAAAATCTGAAATTTTATTAATGTTTAACTTTGAGCTTCGGCTTTCTGCGCTCACCAGCTGGTCTCCTGGCTGAATGCCAGCGGCTTCTGCAGGAGAACCATTTGCCACAGAAACAATTTTGACTGCTGTGTCGTTAACCCCGGCAATATCTTGGTCGCCAACTGGCACACTGGCTCCAATCATAAATGCCGCAGTAAAAATAATCATTGAGGCAATCCAAAAGGAAATAACTCCGCCTAAAACAATCAAAATTCTTTTCCAAATTGCCAAATTAGAAAAACTTCTGTAGTCGTCAATATCGCCCTCTTCTCCGTAAATCTTCACAAAAGCGCCAAGCGGAATCAGGTTAATCGAGTACAAAGTTTCGCCAAATTTTTTTCCAAAAATCCTTGGCGGATATCCAATGCCGAACTCCTCAATTTTTACCTTGAATTTTTTTGCAATTATAAAATGCCCAAATTCATGGATGACCATGAGGGCAATTAAGCTTAAAAATGCAACAATTAATGTTACCCACATAAAAATTTGGATTTGGTTAGGTTAATTAGTGCAATTAGATCAATCAGAAATTCTACGCGATTTCCTGCTCTTTTCGAGAAATCAGATCTTTAATTTTCTTTGCATATTCATCAATAAGTTTCTGTAATTCATCTTTTCCTTTAAATTTATCATCCTCTGAAAGATCTTTTTCTCTTTGCGCTTTTTGAATGGTGCTCCAGGCCTCATCTCTAGATTTTCGCATTGTTTCACGAGCCTGCTCTGATTTTTCGTTTAAAATTTTCGCCAAACTGTTTCTGTATTCCTCTGTAAGCAAAGGTAAGCTCAAGCGTATTAAATTTTTGTCTACAGAAACAGACATACCAAGCCCAGACTGGGCAATTGCTTTTTCTATTGGCTCAATGTACGACTGATCCCACGGTTGAATAACCAGCTGATTTGATTGCGGAGAAGAAATTGCGGCCAATTGCTTTAAAGTAAACTTCTGCCCAAAGCAATCAACGTCCAAATCCTCCACCAAGGCAGGTGAAGCCCGCGAAGTTCTTATTTTTGCGATTTCAGACTCAAGAAATTTAAAAGCTTTATCAAATTCCGGCCTTACTTTATCAACGAATTCTTTGTATGTACTCACTTATGAACGAAAGAACTTATGAACGAAAGAACAATTATGTTCTTGTGTTCTTTTGCTCTTTGGTTCTTTTGGTTTATAAATCAAGAAGAATTATCTCTAATGCCATTTTTTGGTTAATATTCGACGTACTTGCTTTGTGGCTAATCTTTTGCAAAGTATTTAAAATATTCCTTACTTTGAAAACAGAATATTTGGTGCCTGAGCTTTGCATCATAATCTTTGAAATAAGCTCTTTGCGGAAGAACTTTTGCAAGATGTTTATAATATTAGCAAAGTTTTCTCCTTCAAGATTAGTATTTTTTGCAAAACTGAATTTTTCAGCCAGATCCGCCCCCAAAATTCTCTGTAAATCACTCATTACTTTCTGCTCATCTGGAGAAATCTCGCTTTTACTTCCCATATAAAATTTTACCTGCTGACATCTTGAAAAAATTGTCTGCAAAAGAGAATCGGGCTTTGAAGTCACCAAAAAGATAATCGTTTTCCCCTTGGGTTCTTCAAGCGTTTTTAAAAAGCAGTTCTGCGCTTCAGATGTCATTCTGTCTGCGTTTTCTATTATAATAGATTTAAAATTACCATAGTATGCTTTCAATGCCAAGAAATTCTGGGCATATCTTACCTGTTCAATAGAAATCTCCATCATATCTTTTTCGTTATCCTTTGAGCTCTTGCTATTTTTAGACCTCATAACCATCAAATCCGGGAAACTATCCCCCTCAATCATTCTGCAATTTTGACACTTATTGCAACAACCAGACTTTTTATTAAAATTCTCATGGCCGTTAAAATTAGGAGAAATACAGTTTATAAACTTTGTGAATTCCTTTGCAAAGCTTTCTATTTCTTTTACATCCTGCCCTGAAAGCAAATAAGAATGAGCAAGCCTTTGCTCCTCAAAACTTTTTTGCAAGTAATCCCATTGCTTATTCATAAAAAGCTAAAAATATAAAAAATTAAAAAGTTAACTTTATGATGTCATTCTAACAGAAATGTTTGAGCAATAAAAGGGTTGACTAATAAAAAAATATGTGTATAGTTTAATCAAAACCCCTTACCTTTTTTAAAAGGAATATCATGAAGGACAGCGAATATCTGTTTTGGTGCGCTACTCTCGTATCTTTGTTTTGGGTTTTAGGATCTTTGCGCGCAACATTTTTACTTGCGCGTAAAAATAAACTAAAGCTGAGCATCACGGATGTGGTTATCATTACAGCAGGGCAAATGTTTGGAGTCGTAGGAATATCAATCATCGATGATTTAATTGTCCACAAAACAATCCATCGCCTCGCCAAAGAGAGAATGGAACGCGAAGAAAACCGACACTAAACCAAAAGCCCGCGGAGCAACTGTACTGCGGGCGATTTTTTTACTTTTTTTTAAAAATAAAGGGTATTAACTCCAGGGCATAGCCCTGGTCCCCGCAATCTTGCACAAAGGCGTAAGAGTGCGAAAGGAATCGCGGCAGAGACGCGGGGTATAATACCCTGTATTGCCTGCGTTGTTCGCGGATGAACACATTGCGATGCGTTCATCCGCTCACTATCCTCGACAATTAATTAATCAGAAATTGATTAAAAATTAAAAATTTCAAATTAAAAATTCAAAAAGTAGCTCTAGCTACTTTTTGCTCATAACCACCTTCTTGTACTCATCTAAGTGCTCTAAAACGGTTCCTGTGCCCTTAATTACGCAAAACAATGGCTCGTCTGCCACAAAGCAAGGCACTCCTGTGCTTTGAGCAATAAGCTCGTTAATTCTTGGAAGCATAGATCCCCCGCCCGCCATTATAATTCCTTTGTTCATAATGTCGGCAGAAAGCTCCGGCGGAGTTTCAGACAAAACCATTTTTACCGCCTGCACAATTTCAGCAAGCACATCTGTAATTGCTTCGCAAATTTCGTTGTTTGAAATTTTAATGTTTCTTGGCAATCCCAAAATCAGGTCGCGTCCTTGAATTTCCATAAACCTAATTTCTTTTTGAGGCAAAGCAGTTCCCACTTTTATTTTAATTTCTTCGGCTGACTGAGTCCCAACTGCCAGATTATACTTTTTCTTTATATACTCAACAATAGCTGCGTCAATTTTATCTCCAGCAACCCGCACTGAATGCGCCGAAACTATTCCCCCCAAAGAAATTACAGCCACCTCCGAAGTTCCTCCGCCAATATCAATTATCATGTGTCCAGAACAAGAGTTAATTGGAATTCCCGCTCCAATAGCCGCCAAAATTGGTTCTTTTGCAACAAACGCCTGTCGAGCTCCAGCTGAAAGCGCGGCCTCAATTACCGCCCTTCTTTCTGTGCTGGTAATGCCGGCTGGAACTGAAATCACGAGCTCGGGTTTAAAAGGCCTTATGCCTGGCATTGCTTTTGAAATAAAATGCCTCATCATTGCCTGAGTTACTTTGTAGTCGGCAATCACTCCGTCTTTTAAGGGCCTGTAAACTTTAATATCGGCTGGAGTCCGGCCAATCATTTCTTTTGCTTCTTCCCCCACTGCCAAAATTTTGTTTTCAGTTAAAGAAACAGCCACAACAGAGGGTTCTGTCATGACTACTCCCTTGCCCTTTAGATACACTAAAGAGTTGCAAGTGCCCAGATCAATTGCAATTTTGTTGTTGAACATAAAAAATTAAAAGCTTAATTTTCAATTATCAATTATCAATTATCAATTTTCAATCAATATCCAATAACTAAATTTTCAATTCCGTAACTTACCCTTATTTTGATAATTGATAATTGGGAATTGATAATTTAAGAAGATATTCTTTTTATATCTGCGCCAAGTTTTTGGAGTCTCTCTTCTATTTTCTCGTACCCACGGTCAATGTGATACACATTATTTATAGTCGTTTTTCCGTTTGCCATCAAGCCCGCAACAACCATAACGGCCCCAGCTCTCACATCTAACGAATTAACATCTGCGCCCTCAAGGTTTTTAGGGCCGAATACAAATGCCCTATGGGGATCTACAACGTCAACGTCTCCGCCCATTTTACGGAGCTCTTGTGCATAACCAAGCCTGTTTTCATACAAGGGATCATGAACCAATGATTTTCCCTGCGCTTTAATAAGTAATGGAATAATAATCGGCAATAAGTCGGTCGGAAACCCTGGATGCGGCAATGCCTGCACTTTAATCGGCTTTAAGAACGGCGAATAAAAAACTGTGATTTGATTTTCGCCTCTGTCAAAGTTAACACCCATTTCTTCTAGTTTATGTAAAAACAAATCCAGATAATCGTAATTGATATTCTTTACTACGACGCGGCCGGGAGTTAAGGCTCCAATTACAATAAAGGTTCCCGCTTCCAAGTGATCGGGTTCCACTGAATGCTGGCATCCATGCAAAGATTCAACGCCTTCAATTTCAATTGTATGGCTTCCTTTCCAGGTGATTTTCGCTCCCATTGAGACAAGCATTTTAGATAAATCCTGGACTGAAAGCTCACAAGCCGCTCCCTTTATCACAGTAGTTCCTTTTGCCAAAACAGCAGCCAATATTAAGGCTTCCGTAGCCGTTGGGCTGAATTCTCCCAAAATAATTTCCTTGCCCATCAACCCGTCCCGCCAAATATGATAAACGCTTCCCTCTTTTTCAATGTGAGCTCCAATTTTTTCAAGAGCTTTTAGTTGAATAGTAATGGGCCTCAATCCAATTACGTCACCCCCTGGGGCTGAAATTTTAAATTCGTTTACTTTGCCAAGCAGCGAACCAAATAAAACAACCGACATTCTGGTTTTTGAAACTTTTTCAAGGTCAATATTTTCAGGATGAATTTCTTCTGCTTTTAGTTTTAATTTCCTTTCTGAAAGCCATTCTGTTTTTACCCCAAGACTCTCCAAAACAAAAATCGTGCTTTTAATATCTTCTATCAGGGGCAGGTTGTCAATTATACATTCCTCTTTTGTAAGCAAAACAGCAGCCAAACATGGTCCTGCTGCGTTTTTTGATCCTCTCACTTCAATTTCTCCCGCCAAATCCCTATTTCCGTTGATTACAAATTTATCAGTCATTAGAATTTTGTATATTGTAGTCAGAATACAGAATTCAAGATTCTTTATTCTATTCAAGCTACAATATACAATATTCAAAATTCAAATATGGTCCATACTAGTCCTTTTTTACATATTTGTCAAATACTAAACTTGACTTTTACCCCTAAAATGGTATTCTAATTTTAGTTCTGGAAATGGGTTCCAGAAAGTTCTTTTCAGGAAAGGGTTTTAAGATGGAAGGCACTTTTGACTTGGTAATCGTTCTCGGGGCACATGTTGGCCGCAATGAGAGCGGAAAGTGGGACCTGGCGCCACATACCAGAATGAGAACTCAAGCGGCAACTATTGCTGCAAAAAAAGGTGTGGCGCGTCATATTCTGCTGACCGGAGGATTTAACGTCGGAGTAAGGTACGGAGAATGGCTAAGCGAGGACATATACAATCAAGCCAACCGCGATCCAAACCGTAGGAAGCCGGATTTTTCTGCAGAAGCCAAGGTTAAAGCACGCGCTTATGTATCAGAAGCGCAGGTCATGGAAGATCATATGTGGTCAGTCCCCAATAATATGATCACGCGAGAAGAAAATTCCTCAACCACGGAGGAAAATGCCAAGTTTTGTATCGCCAAGGCGCTTGGTATTAATCCAAGACTGAAAACAGTAGCTGTCTTAACACAGCTCTACCATCACCGCGATGGGGCAATTAGATTATTCACGGATGAATTCTCCAAGATAGGAATAACTCCTGCAGATCTATACGCGGAAGACCTTCTGGTTTGTGATGATCCAGAGGAGTGCATTCCCATGATTTGCGAGTACTATTCAAAACCCAAAGGCTCAAAGCCTCGTCTTCAGTATGATGTCAAAGACATGAAAAGAAAAATGGTATCTGGAGAAAGCGTACGCGACACCAATGCCGTTCAGTTATCGTAAATCAAGGCCCATCGTATTACTCTATGGCAATACGATGGGCTTCTTTTTTTGTAATTTTGTGATAAGATTCTAAAATATGCAAAATAAAATTTTGGTTTCAATTACAGGTAAAACTCCAAAAGATTGGCAAGAAAAATTAAAGGAAAAGGAAATTGAGGTTTTCAACTCAATTAAAAATCAACTAAGATTTAAAGCCTATTTAGAAAAAATACTATGGAACTAAAAATACGATTAACGGTACTTTTTGTATTAATCATTTCATTTTTAGTAATAGCACCATACCTGGTTTTTTATTCCTTAGGATACAGAATTAATTTTAAGGATGGAGGAAATATTACAGCCACTGGGGGAATTTACGTACACGCTCTTCCTGCTCCAGATAAAACAATAATTGATGGCATAACAAGAAATCCGGGTGGATTATTTTCCAGTTCTGTTTTTGCGCAAAACTTATCGCCAGCAAACCACCAGGTTTTAATACAAAAAGATGGCTACTATGACTACCAAAAAACTCTTGCAGTAAAGGCAAATGAGGTAACAAAGCTTGAAAATGTTATTCTGTTTAAGCAGGATATTCCTTTTGATTTGCAATCAGATCCGACCATTTTTGCCAAAATTTCAAAAGAGCCCGTTAATAGATATGTTATCGTCTCAAACAATCTTTACTACTATGACAATGCTCCTGAAAACGCCAGCCTTACCCAGGCACAAAAAAATACTCCCCTGCTAAAAGGAGTTCTGGCTTTTAAAGTTGCAGGCAGTAGCATAATTTGGCTGGGTACAGACGGATTTTTAAAGAATACAAACGCAAGTAATTTTAATTCAACTGTAGAGCTTAGTAAAGTTGCAATAAAAGTAAGTTTAAAGCAAGCCTACAAAATTGAAACCATTGGGCAAGAAACTTTTCTTTTGGTGGGAACAAATTTATTAATGCTTAACCCTACTACCCAATCATTTGCAAATTTCTACAGTCCGGTTACCAATCTTTTAATTTCCTCAGACCAGCAAAAAGTAATTTACTATAATGATAATGCCATAATGATTTCTTTGCTGGCTGATAACCTTGTATCAAAGATTCAACTAGTTAATTCAACCGACAAAATAGCCAATGTTTACTGGTTAAATAACGACTATATTATTTTTTCTGCCGCAGATAAAATAAATATTTCTGAAATTGATTACAGGGGAAATGTGAATGTGATTTATCTGCCAAGTAATCTAGCTCTTTCAACCGGAGACAAAATTTCTGTCACAAAGCCGCAAGTTTTCTTTGACCAAAACAGCAAAACCTTATACATTTTAACAAACGGTAAGCTAATATCAACAAATAACCTGCTTCCATAGCTAACCCAACCAAAGTAACCTCCTCCCCGGGCTCCGCTATCGCTGCGCCCGGGGCTTCCTTTTTTGGTGAATGACAATTCAACATTTTAAAGTTTGCGTGGTTTGGCGGGAAGCCATAGCCGTATTGTCTGGACCTTGTCGCGTTCTTGTTTGAAATCAATATACTTACGTATTTGCTGTTCATTGAGGCCCACAGTGGAAGAGAAATATGGTATTGATGTTGGTAGGTAGAATGATTTAAATGTTTAATTCTCATTCAACTAGCTTACCACGATGTGCGCATTGTGGTAAGAGCGGAATCATTCCACTCCGCCCTTCGGAGAAGGCTGGTAAGCCTTGAAGACGCCTTTCCTACGGGCGGGGTTACCTGATAAAGAAAAAACCACCCTCTCTAGGGTGGTTTTAATGTCATCGCTTTTTATTTGGCAAGCTTTGGGTTGCTCTATCTCTTTGACCATTGAGGAGCTCGTCTTGCTCTTTTAAGTCCGAATTTCTTTCTTTCTCTCATTCTTGGATCTCTAGTAAGATATCCAACTTTTCTTAATCTCTTTTTAAAATTATTGTTAAAATCAACCAAAACTCTGGCTGTTCCGTGCCTTATGGCTTCTGCTTGGGCGCTATGTCCTCCGCCTTTTACAATTACCGTCACCCTGAATTTATCAAGGCACTTCATTTTACGCAGAGATGCTGTGGCATTTTGCCTGTCATCTTCTGTCTTAAAATATTCTTGATATGGCTTTGCGTTAACCAAAAACTGCTTTTCTCCTTTTGTAAAAAGTCGAACTCTGGCCACGGCAGTTTTTCTTCTGCCTGTTGCCTCAAAGTACCTGTCTTGCTTTACGGCAAAATCTTTTTCTGTTGGAAAATAATCATCATCCTCTCCAGTTATTTGAACAACCACTGGTTCTTTAGCCTGAACTGGAATTTCAATCTTTTTTTCTACAGAAGCTTCCACTTTAGCTGCGGGCTTCTTTTCAGTTTTTACAGTTTTTTTAACTGTTGTTTTTTTGCTTTTTTCCATTTTTAAAACTAATTTACACTAATTAATATATTAACCAATTTACACCAATAAGAATATACTTGTGTTAATTAATAACTTTGTATTTATGTTTATTCAAACCTTAGTCTTTTAATTTGCTTAGCTCTTAGCTTATTTTTCGTAAGCATTCCCATTACGGCTTTCTTTAACACTTCTGGATATCCTTTCTTTTGAACCAATTCTTTCATTGTCTGCTTTTTTAATCCCCCCAAATACAATGTGTGCCGGTAGTATATTTTGTCATCATATTTTTTCCCGGTCACTTTCATCTTGTCCACATTTTTTACAGTAACAAAGTCGCCAATGTCTTTATATGGAGCAAAGTCGGGCTTTTGTTTTCCGCGTAATATAACAGCAATTTCTGTTGCCAGCTTTCCAAGAACTTTATCTGTTGCGTCAACTATATGATTTTCTCTTTTTGTGGCTTCCATATTTATAAGTTATTAGACAAGCTCAATTACTGCCATTTTAGCTCCATCCGACTTTCTTTCGCCAAGCCTGATAATTCTTGTATATCCCCCGTTTCTTGATCCATATTGTGGAGCCACTTCATCAAAAAGTTTTTTTAAAACAACAGGAGACAATGTTTTTGCCAAAATTCTCCTGTTAGACAATTTATTATCTTTGGCTCTTGTGATAAACTTTTCGGCAACCGATCTCAATTCCTTTGCTTTTGTTTCAGTGGTCTTAATTTTTCCATGCAAAAAAAGGCTAGTCGTCAAAGACTTCAACAAAGCTGTTCTTTGGTTTTTCGGCCTGGAAAGTATTTTACCTTTTTTATTTCTTTTTCGCATTAAATGGCTTAAGAACTTACGAACATATGAACGAAAGAACATTTTTGTTCTTAGGTTTTTTAGTTCTTTAGTTATTATCTTTTAGCCCTAATCCTAATTTCTTTAACTTCTTCTTTGTTTCGGTTATTGCCTTTTCTCCCATTCCTTCCATTTGAGACAACTCTCCTTCTAACTTATTGGCAATGTCTCCTGCTGTCTTTAGCTTGTTTGCAACCAAGACATTCAAAGTTCTTTTCGAAAACTTCATATCTTCAATAGAGGTTTCTTTTCCTGCAGATCCCACTGCCTCTTCTGATTTTAGCTGTTTCTTTTGCTCTGGAGCTTTTCCTTCAAAAATAATAGTAAAGTGTTTGATTAGTATTTCGCAAGCTTCAAAGAAAGCTTCTTCTGGGCTGATAATTCCGTCTGTTTCAATTTCAACTGAAAGCTTGTCAAAGTCAGTTCTGTCTCCAACCCTCATGCTTTCTACGTTAAAGCTTACATCTTTAATTGGAGTAAAAATTGCATCCATTGCAATTGCCCCAATTTCATTCTTTTTTTCTTTTCTTTGGTCTCTTGGCTCGTACCCAATTCCTTTTTCAATGGTAATTTCCATTTGAAACTCTGTTTTCTTGTCTGTTATTGTTGCAATATGTAAATCAGGGTTTACCAATTCAATTTGTGGAAAAATCTTAAAGTCTGCCCCAGTTACTTCTTTTTCTCCTTTTACAGAAAGTTCAACCTTGTGGGTTTCACCATCGTGTATTTTAAACCTTAAGTTTTTAAGGTTTAAAATTATCATTATCATGTCCTCTAAAACTCCCGGAATTGTAGAAAATTCATGAGGAACTCCCTTGATTTTTACCTCAGTTACAGCCACGCCCTCCAGAGAAGACAGTAAAACCCTTCTCAAAGAGTTTCCAATTGTGACGCCATATCCTGGGTAAAGGCCCTGCACCTCAAAAATGGCATGGTTTTTACCTTTTTGAGTTACCTTTGGCGGTAATGGTAGTGAAATCATATAATTATATTTAAATGTTAGGTTTTAGGTGTTAGATACGCACAAAGGCGATTATCGAACACCCAACACCCAACAAACTTTTACTACTTTGAATAAAACTCGAAAATCAATGAAATTTCAACTGGCGGATTAACTTCTGCCAAGCTCGGTTCTCCAACCGTTTCAGCTGACAAACCTTTTTTATCAAGCTTCAG
>Ga0209542_10008068_pt1 | contig 19793 bp, 18 predicted proteins | sample RifCSPhighO2_01_FD_184028 | JGI IMG/M metagenome (GOLD analysis project Ga0209542, IMG submission 184028) | Soil microbial communities from Rifle, Colorado - Rifle CSP2_plank highO2_0.1 (SPAdes) (version 2) | ecosystem: Environmental > Terrestrial > Deep subsurface > Rock core/Sediment ...
CCCATTGTTTTTCCGCAACGCCGCGCGCTTCGCGCGCGTGAAGTGTCAGGTTCAATCCGAAAACTTTTTGAGCGAACGATTTTTTGAGGGGTAAAGGGGTCGTAATTAAGAGAATAATGCTTGCCCCACCCTTCCCGTGCGCGCATTATGTATTTTGCCGATTTAAGAGATCGGCAACTCCCTACTGATTATTGACTTTAACTCTCTTGGAAATATATTCCGTCTGTTTCCTATAAGAGAACAAGAACATTACTAAAAGTAACGCGATGAGGATATATATGCTTGATTCGTTGAGTATGGGAAATTTTACTGAAAGAAAATTATATAATTTGAACAACAGGAGGAGAAAAAACATCGCCGCGAAGGTTCTATACATATTACTTGCTTCCAAAAGCGTCTCAACTTTCGGGTCTTGCTTTGAGGAAGAAACAAAATCTTGGTGTTCGGCAAATCTTATAAAAGATGCTTTCTTTAAGACGGGTTCAACGATAAGCGACCCAAACCTGCTTATTATTAGTCCCGCAAAGTAGTATACAAATACTCCGATTACAAGGTTTTCTTGAGTAAAGGAGAAGTTCGTAAACTTATCCAGTATGACGACGAATAATACCCCCGGTAAGAGGTAGTTAAAAAGATTATAAGATGTAATTTTCCCTAAAAGTTCGTTCATAATCATTCCTCAACAAGAGCGTGGAAGGGTTCGGGAGTAGCGTTAAACCATCCTCGCCCATTGCCGCCGTTGTGATGGAGAAGTGAACCACCGCGAGTAACGAATACTGCCACCCCGTGTTTTTGTAAGGCATTAGTGACCTTCCTCGCCGGATGTTTTTTAGAATCTTTTGAAGCAGATACAAAAGCTGTGCCACCCTTTATTCTCTTTAGAATTTTACTATTAAGATTTCTCTTGCTTCCATGATGAGGCACATCTAAAAAACGGAGGTCGGCGAGATTTATTCCCAAGCTATCAGCGTAAGCAATCGCATTGAGGAGGGCAGTTTTGCCAGCATCGCCAGTGAAAAGTAGTTTATAACCGTCAATCGTAAACAAAATTATTGTGCTGGAGTTATTCTCCGGTGAGGTTGTATCATCGTCGTCATTAAGTAAATCAAGGCCAATATGGTCCTGAATCCACTTAACGGCTTCCCCGGCAGATTTTCTTAATTGAGTAAGTATGTCAAATTCCGCTTTTGGTTGCGGAGTGGATCGGAAACTTGGTAACAAACTTTCATAGTAATCATTTGAAGGAGCTAAAACATGAACCAACTCCCCTCCAAGTTTAAGACCTTGGAATGGTTCAAAAACCGATATATTTTTCTTTGTAGCTAAATCCTCAAGATCGCTTGCGCATTGGAGGGATTTTTCAATTCTTTTTTCCAAGCCGGAAACTGTAATACTCTTATTCTTAAAAAAATTCTTTATGTCGGCGGCATGATCCCACGGCTTGTGCATTAATAAGCCGCCAACCTTCAACTTCTCAAGGACGACTGATAAACCAGAAATATGGTCTTCATCGGGATGAGTTGATATGATGAGATCAACCTGATCCGTCCCGTAGTATTTCCCTATATGTTCAACGAGTAACTCGCCGGAATCCTTAAAACCGCCATCAATAACTACTATACTTTGTTCGCTTCGCTGACCATTTAAATTGCCAAAGCGTAAAACGATAGCGTCGCCGCTCTTTTCGCCGCCATCAACTGGTATGTAATCTACTTCGTATGCCATAGTATTTAGTATTTTTTATCCCTCGGCGGATTTGGATCGTTCGCCGGAGCAACTGTATCGCTATCCCTGATTGGCCCTTTTGGGCTATGGATTCTTACTTCTCCGCCTCCGCTGTTAGCCGACATTTGTTTAGCAGCTTTTTCCGCCTCGGCTTGCGTATCATAATAACCGCCGACACGCTCTGCTCCTTCGCGTTTAGCCGCCCACTTTCCGACATCTTTAATTTTTACCACATGATAATTAGCCATAGTTATTCAAAGTTGGGAATCGTTGCGATTACAACACCTTGTATTTGAAAATCGTCTGTAAGAATAATCGGTTTGTGCTCTTGATTGGTTGATTGAGGTTTAAGGACTATTGCCCCTTTAACTGGGTGATACTCTTTGATGGTTGCCTTATTATCAATGAGAGCTACCACTTTATCGCCCGGATCAGCGACTGGCTGTTGTCGGACGAGAACAATATCGCCGTTGTTGATACCTCCTTCATCCATTGAATCTCCACTGGCACGCAAAAGGTAATACATTGAGCCGGGTTTAGCGAGAGAAACCGAAACTGGAATAAAACCCTCAATGTTTTCCTCGGCGGTAATTGGAGAACCACACGCGGCAGTCCCGACCAACGGCACATCTATAGTTTGAGCATGTAAAGACCCGAAATCAGGGGCTGTGATTAACTGATAATCTCCTGATTTTAGCTTTTTTATAACACCTTTTGCCTCAAGTTGTTCAAGAATGTCCTGTGCTGACCGAGGCGATTTATAACCTAAAGCACCCATAAGCTCTCTGACCGAAGGGGTTTGCGCCTTGTGGGTCAGCCAGTTTCTTATATGCCTAATTGCCTCTATCTCTTTTTGGCTAAAATCTATCTTATCCATACGCTTTGTATGGTAGCGTATGGGCCTACCCTCTGTCAAGTAGTGACTAAAAAGCCGCCTAAGTTAGGGCGGCCACATGTCCTAAAATCTAAGACGCTCTATGCTACCACCTCAAAAATGTCCGACATTTTCTCAATCGTCTTAAACTCCCACTTGCCGAAGTTGCCGTTTATATTAACGGCCTTGACCCACTCTTGGGCGGCTGACCACTTGGCGTCATCTTGATCTGTTTTCTGACCCTTAACCTCTAAAATCAGATAACGGTTATCCGCAAACTTAATTATAAAATCGGGGAAGTAGGTATGGAGCGAGCCCTTCCAAAGATAATAAATCTCAAAACCAAGATGGTCGTTTTTAACCCACGACACCAGCCCCGGAATCCTATTACGTTCAAACTCAAACGCCATACTACCTTCCCACTTGCTATCGGCAACGACATGGCTGATCTGACTCTTTTTAACTGGCTGGGTTGGCTTGCTTGTATACCACACAAACGCACTTGCGGTGCTTCTTACCGGCCGCACAGTGTCAAAGATAGCGACAGGGTCTTCGGAGCTTGAACTTTTTATAAACTGTCCGAGGTGATCTACAATCTTTTGTAGATTAAGAGAAATAACTATCCGCTTGAGTAATTCTGCGTGTTCAAACTTCGGCACTTTGGCGACAAGTTTCTCGGACGCTATGAACTCATCAATTATTTTTAGGAGTTGGCTAACATGACTTGCCGGATTGCCTTCCCAATTTTCCTTGAACCGCTCCCGAAGCCGGACGGCGGCTTGGAGCTTGAGAGTTTGGAAACGCTTTTCTTCTCCGAACTTCATCAAATCAAGCTCGGTTAGGCGGGTCAGGTCCGGCTTGCCGTCAATAACCGGCGCAACTTCTACCACAGTTCGCGCGTCCTCGGTTGAAAGCTCAAGCGGCTTTAACTTATTCCAATCAAGCTCCAAGAAGTAATTGAGCCTGTAATCAACGCGGAGCACATGAGGCCAGCGAATCTCTAATGTCGCGCGCCCCGCTATCGGCTCAATCTTAGTTTTTGGCACTGGCGGCTTCGGTGGCTTGCCGGTATCTTCAACGGGCAGATAAGTAAACGGCACGCCGAAGACAGTTACATACTCCGGCTCGGAAAGATTGCCATAATCAATACGGCGTAACCCGCGACCGATAACTTGCTCGCATAAAAGTTGGCTCGTAAAAGCACGGACGCCCAAGATGTGCGTTACTGTTTGCGCGTCCCAACCTTCCGACAACATATTTACTCCGATGACGCATTGGACTTCTGCGCCGGGCTTTCCCTCTTTACCGACAGTATTGACTTGCTCCCGAAGTTCCTCGGCAAGTTCGCGTTTGTTTTTTACAAGCTCCTCACCTTCCTCGGCCTCAATTTTATCAAGCGCGTCCTGATCAATACGAATTAAACCATCGCCTAACTCTCGCGTTACAATGTGGCCGTTTTTGATGGCGTATTCAATTCGCGCCGCCGTTTCCGTGCGGTTACAAATCATAATCATCACCGGCGGTGTTTTAATAGTAGGACGCAGTTTTTTCCAGTCGTCTTTTTCTCGCAACCAATCACCACCCAAAATATCAATCGCGTTTGATAAAAGATCGGGCAACCCTTCATGCGGCTCGGCGCGGCGGTTCAAGTCGTCTTTGACTTCGGGGTAAATATGAAAAAGTTTAGACCGCAAATCTTTGTTCATATTTACCGAATCATCACGAACCGCAATACGCGGAGTTTTTACCAATCCGCTTTCAATTGCGTCGTTCAATCCGAAGTCGCTGACAATCCAAGTGAAAAGCTCCTCGCCGCGATTGTTGCTTCCGGTGGGACGAAACGGCGTTGCGGTTAAATCAAACGCTCGTAATACTCCTCTCGCGCGATGGATGCGGTCAATGCCGCTAATCCAAATCGTCGCTTTCTCTTGCTCCTCCTTGTCTTCTTCCTGCGACGGCCGGTGGCAGTGGTGCGCTTCGTCGTTGATAATCAGTATATTTTGGGCGTTGCCGAAGTTGGGCACAACTCGGCGCGTGAAGGCCTCGTCGCTTTCCGGGCCTTTCTTTATTACTTTCGGGCCGTAATTCTCATTGACCGGCGCAAGCGTATGCCAGTTCTCAACGACAATTTTTGCTTGTAATAATTCTTGCCACATTGAGGACGGCACAATGCTGAATTTTTGATAAAAATTGTCTTCTCGCTCCGGTTTCAAAACGCGGAGGCGATCTTTAACAGTTAATCCGGGCGCGATAACGAGAATGTTTTTTGTAAAGCGCGTATCCGTTGGACTTGCGATTTTATTTAACGCTTGCCACGCAATCAGCATTGACATGACAACTGTCTTACCCGAACCGGTAGCCATTTTGAAGGATTGTCTCTGCCAACCTTCCGGCTCGGATGGTAAGTCAATGCCTTGCTTCTCGCTTGGGCTTGCTTCGGTTAGCCAAATAGCCGTTTCGGCCGCCTCAAGCTGGCAGAAGAAAAGCGAATACTCACGCTGTTCTTTATCACGCCAGTATTCAAGAAGTTTACGCGTCGTGCCGGTAATATTGGGATAATTTTCGGCCCGCCATTTCTGAACTCGTGAACGAATTTTATTAACCAACTCCAACTCAACGAACTCACCAAGATCGTCGTTACCATTGCGACCTACACCGGATAATTTCCAATATCCTGCTTTCCGTCGTCCCTCGCGCAATTCAAATTCCTGACTTTCTCGGATATACGCCCAATACCGCGTTGGCTCGGTGTAGGCGTCGTTGATAATCAGTTTGTCTATGCTTTTTTGGCTCATAATTTCTTGATGACGAACGATTCAATGCCGCGATCGTCAATAATTTTTACGGCAACTTTTTTATGCTCGCCCACCTTAAACGATAAAGATTCAGCACCAGTGAACGAATCCATAACCTCTTCATTCACCGCGCCGTTCAAAGTTTTCGCAAGTCCAGTCCAATCCCGCCTCTCGTCTTTCATCGGGAAGAAAACTTGAACGGGTAAAATGCTCTGCTCGTCATAGTCAGTATCCAACATCCACATCGCAATCCGACTGGTATCGCCAGAATCAATCTCGCCGCTAACGGGATTGTAATAATCAAAGCCATTAACGCGCACCTTGTATGTGCCGCCTTTGCTTTTAACAACTTCTATGTCCGGCTGGCCAATAAGCCAGTAGCTTTGACTGGACGAACGCTTCTTGCGTAAATCCGAAGTGAGAAGATCAACGCTCATCTGCGCTTTGAGTATGGAAACGCCCGGCCATTTCATCTCATCAATATCCTTTGACGCTTCGGGATCAAAATGAAATGCCGCAAAGATGACGAGTTCCGGTTTCTCGCCTAAACTACGCGCCTCGTTAATTGCTTCCTCTACTTGGCGTTGCTCAAGCGCACCGTAATCCGGTCCGAAACTAATCACCGCTTTTTTCTGTTTTCCCTTCTCGTCTAAAATTTCACCTTCGGCGTGTAAATACTTTGTCCCCGCCATCGGCTCAATGCGCGAGAAGTTTATAATACTCCCGCCAACGGCTCGGATACCGGACGACTTCAACTCGTCGCGCCATACTGCTTGATTCGCTGTTTCTCCGGTGCGCGCAATATCTTCGCCGGTTGTAGTAATTTTCTGTTGGCTTCCGTCAAATGGTTTGACGCGAAGTCCGGGGACAGCTTCAACTGTAAATGGCCCCGCTACTCGCACCTTACTGTTATCAATCATGGGCTGATCATATAGAATTTCCTGTTTGTCTAATTCATTGTTTGCGATTGATTTAATTGTGATATGAGGAACTTTCCTATATACAAAACCGCTTCCTACTCCTTCGGTTGGATGAGCAAGTTGATAGTGGTCAAAATAAGAAGTCATAAGTCGTTGTTTCGCAAGCGTAATAGCAACGCGTGAGGTGTCGCAAGTTATCCAGCGACGACCCCATTGCTCGGCTACATGAGCAGTAGTGCCACTTCCGCATGTTGGGTCAAACACTATATCGCTTGGATCGGTAGTCATCAAAATACATCTTTTCAAAATCTCTTTTGATGTTTGAACGGCATAAATCTTTTTTAGTTCACCAACTGTATCAGTCCAAACATTGGTATATTTACTAACTGGAAAATCATCAAAATAATTTACAAATCTTAATGTATTGCCGAACGCTACCAACCGCTTTGCGGCCTCCAATTTTTTCATACCTTCAAGATTGGTCTTCCAACTCCGATTTCTTCCGGGCTTAAAGGTTCTTCCTCCAAATTCATAATCAAAAACACAACTTTGTGTTAACCCCGAAGAAACGAGGTCTGCCGAGCTAAATATTTTACTGCCTTTAGGGAGAAGTGAAGGGTTACGCATTTCCTCGGCCGATAAACTGCGTCGTTCTCCATTTGAAAGGTGAGCATAACCAAACGCTCCTTCGGTTGAATCTTTCTCTTTGAACAGTTGGCGATATTTAATTTTATTTTTATCCTTCGCATACCAAAGCAGATAGTTAGCAATACCAGTTAGTCCTTTACTTCCAAGTCCACTTGTTGTTCTAAAAGTAATAAGAGAAAAAAAGTTTTGACTACCGAATACTTCATCAAGTAATTCTCTAACATGGTGGATGTTTTCGTCTCCAATCTGAACAAAAATTGAACCGGAGTCGCTTAACAACTCACGAGCAAGAATAAAGCGATCTTTCAAATATGAAAGATAAGAATGTATACCCAATTCCCATGTATCACGAAACGCTTTAATAGTTTCCGGCTCGGATGGTAAATCCGCATCTCTGTCCTTAACATCTTTACGATTAACAAACGGCTGGAAGTTTGAGTTGTAGGTTATACCGAAAGGCGGGTCTACATAAATCATCTGAACTTCGCCAGCCATACCCTCTTTTTGTAGCAAGCTATTCATCACAAGAAGTGAATCGCCAGCAATAAGACGATTAGTCCAATCTTGCGTGTGATGATAAAACTCAAACGCCTTACCAAGTGTGAGTTTCTTTTCAAAAGCGTCAAAGAGTGTCGCCTGTTGATTGAGTTCTTTTTCTTTCAAAAACGACTTCACGATACGCAAAGAATCAATGCGCTCGTGAATATGTAAGCTCAAGTTGCGGACATTGACTTCATTGCCTTCTTTTTTACCCGCCCAAGAGAGATACGGGTCAATATGCGGGTCGTGCGCGTATTTTGTAATGCCGTTCAACTTGTCGGTTTGTGATGATACAAGACCGACCGGCGGATTGTTTTTTCGTTTCTTATCCGCGTGTGAATACGCCTCAACGGATACTCTTTTCTTTTTTGATACTTTGCGCGCCATAATTATTTACGAATTAGTTAGGTTTCCGTGGGCTTTCTGAATCGCTTCACGGGCTTTTGCCGCTTTCTCAGCTTTTTCTTTTTGGATAATTTTCTCGTCAAGGATTTGCTCAATTCCAATCTTCACTGTCTCAAAGTATTTCAGACACTCATCTTCGCTCAAATCGTGGATACCCTTGCTTAATATCGCATATAAACTACGATTTTCTACCAGAAATTCAGGGAGATAATTTTCTACCATTTTTATTTTCTCATCCATCTTGACTCTCTGGTATTCTTCGTTTGGAAATTTTACATTCTCGGCTTGTGCTTTTGTGCGTGCTTCCTCAATGAGATTTTCAAAGACGCGCCGAAGATAGACAAACGAACCAATTCCAACGCCATGAGCGGCAAGTCCTATACCTCGCGTAAATTCTTTATATTGTTTCTCGCCAAGAATTTTTCGGTAGTTTTCCGCTTGCGGAATTTGGAAATCTGCCACGGAAGGAAATTGACCAATTTTTGTAAAGAAATGTTCTTCCTTGAAATAATAAGTATGATAAGCATGAGCTTCGTTCCTCGTGCATCTATACTCAACTTGAATCAACCCATTGTGCCTCGTAGTCCAACGGGGTCTAACAACGCTATCTGATAAGTAGTTGTATGCTCTAAAGACACCTTCTTTATCGCACCAAATACAATAAGCGTCTATCGTATTCCGGTTGGATAAAAGTTCATATATTCTTTCTTCAGTAACGCCAATAGATAAATCAAAATCGTGATAAGGAGGCATTTCAAGGTGAAACGCCTTTGGTGATTCCAAGTAAGGGTCGGGTTGGTATCCTAAATTTGTCATAGATTTATTTAATTAAATCCCCAATCGGCACGCCAAGTGCTTTTGCGAGCTTGGCAATTGTCGCCAAAGTCGGATTCGTTTTGCCGTTTTCAATATTACTTATAAAAGCCCTGTCCATTCCGAGAGAACGAACAATATCTCCCTGCGATATGCCTTTCTTTGTCCTAATTCTTTTTAAGTTCTTACCGAGTTTTTGAGCTTCGTTTTCCATATCCACATTATAGCTCCTTATTGTATTATACACTACCTCTTGTGGTATAATACAATATACTTATGACTACCTACTTTCTATACGCCCGCAAAAGCACCGATGTTGAGGACAAGCAAGTCCGGTCTATTGATGACCAGCTTGCCGTCTTGCGGAGCGTAGCCAAAAACGAAGAATTGAATGTCGCCGAAGAATTTATTGAAAAACAATCGGCCAAGATGCCGGGCCGCCCCATATTCAACGAAATGCTCGCCCGCGTAGAGAAAGGCGAAGCGCAAGGTATCCTCTGCTGGAAACTTGACCGCTTGGCTCGCAATCCGGTGGATAGCGGCCGCATCAGTTGGCTCTTACAGCAAAGCGTCATAGAGCACATCCAAACGCACGACCGGAGCTTTTATCCTACGGACAACGCTTTGGTTGCGAGCGTAGAGTTCGGCGTAGCCAATCAATTTATTCTTGACCTCAAAGCGAACACCAAACGCGGCCTTCACGCCAAAGCCAAGCACGGCGACTATCCGGGCCCCGCGCCTTTGGGCTATCTTAACGATTCCCGCATTAAGGTTGTTGTCGTTGATAAGAAAAAGTCCAAGATTGTGCGGCGCGCGTTTGAACTCTACGCCGAGGGCAACCAGCGTTTGGAAGATGTCGCCAACTTCTTTTTGGAGCAAGGCATCAAGACGAAAAACGGCAGACGGCTACACAAAGATAAAATTTCCTACCTTCTCGCCAATCCCTTTTATATCGGCCTTTTTCGCTATGGCGGGGAGCTACACGAAGGAAACCACGAGCCGATAGTTGCGAAGCAACTTTTTGACAAGGTTCAGGCGGTATTGAAGGAACGAAGCCACCCTCACCAAAGCCCCACCAATAACCCGCAAGCTCTTTGCGGGGCTATCCGGTGCGGCTCGTGCGGCATGATGATAACCGCCGAGCATAAGATAAAGCGGCAAAAAAACGGCAATGTCCACGAATACACCTATTACCATTGCTCCCGAAAATCCAAAACAATCCGGTGCTCCGAGCCGCCTATCCGCGAGGATGCGCTTAACCGGCAGTTATCGTCCCTTCTCAAAAAGTATGCTTTGCCGGACGAGTGGGCGGCGGAGCTATTGAAGATGTCCGAAAGGGACGAAAAGGAAGCCGCCTACTCTACGGCCGCCCTTGTCCAAGAGGCGCGGGACGAGATACAAAGCATTTCTCAAAAACTCCAACGCCTTCTTACGGCATATCTTGACCAAGATATTGAGCGGGAATCTTACCTCTCCGAGAAGGCAAACCTTCTCTCCCGCAAGAAGTCGTTGGAGGAGAAAATCGGCAATTTGGAGCAGGGGGCGGTTGCTTGGATTGAACCTCTGCGCGAGTGGATAAAAGACGCCCAAATGCTTAACGGAATAGACGAAACGACCCCTTTACCCCTCAAAAAATCGTTCGCTCAAAAAGTTTTCGGATTGAACCTGACACTTCACGCGCGCGAAGCGCGCGGCGTTGCGGAAAAACAATGGGCTTCCATTGCGGAAGCCCATTGTTTGGTGGGAAAAAAATCTTTCAGTTGGATTCTGGTGCGCAGGGAAGGATTCGAACCTTCGTAGCCCTTCCGGGCGCGCGGTTTACAGCCGCGTGCGATTGACCACTCCGCCACCTGCGCAAGGCTTAAATTATAAGCTACGCTGTAATTTTAACCTGTTTTTCTTTTTTAAGCAAAGGCTTCTCGCCTTTTTTAACTTCTATAACAAAGGCGCCGGAGCGGAAATCAACCAGAGCCGTGTCGCCTTCTTTTATTTGTTTAGAAATTATTTTTTCGGCAAGCGGATTTAAAATTTTATTTTGAATAAGACGCCTCAAGGGCCTCGCGCCGTAATTGGGGTCGTAACCATCTTTTGCCAAAGCGTCCTCCGCATTTTTATTTATACTGACTTTAATTCCTCGCGCGTTGATTCTTTGGGTTAATCGAGCAATTTGTATTTTAGCAATCTGCTTCAGCGCCTCTGGTGGAAGTGAATTGAAAATAATCACCTCGTCCAACCTGTTTAAAAATTCCGGGCGGAAATGCTGTTCTAAAGAGCGCAAAATTTTAGTCTTTAAATCGTCTTCTTTTCTTACACGATCAACCGCTCCCCCCACAAATCCCAAGCTTCCCATCTCGCGGATGAATTCCCCGCCGATGTTGGAGGTCATAATAATCACGGTGTTTTTAAAATTCACGTGCCGGCCCTTGGCGTCCGTGAGCGTGCCGTTATCCAAAATCTGAAGCATGATGTTAAAAACTTCGGGATGCGCTTTTTCAATTTCATCAAAAAGCAAAATAGCGTAGGGCCTATGGCGTATGGTTTCGGTTAAATTCCCGGCTTCTTCATAACCGACATAACCTGGCGGGGACCCGATAAATTTGGAAACGGCGTGTCGTTCCATATATTCGGACATGTCCACGCGAACCAGGGCCTTTTCATCGTTGAAAAGAAATTCGGACAAAGTTAAAGCGAGCTCAGTTTTTCCCACGCCAGTCGGCCCCAAAAACATAAAGGAGCCGATGGGCCGTTTTTCATCCGCGATGCCAGCGCGCGACCTGCGGATTGCCTGCGAAATTTTTTCTATGGCTTCGGCCTGCCCGATCACCCGTTTTTTAAGGTCTTCCTCCATCCTCAAAAGTTTTTTGGCTTCCGATTCCAGCATGCGCCTCACCGGTATGCCGGTCCATCTGGAAACTATATCGGCGATGTCTTCTTCGGTAATTTCTTCGCGCAAAATACGGCGGGTGCCTTGAATTTTCCGCAATTTCCCTTCTTCGGCGTAAAGTCTTTTTTCCGATTCCGGAATCCGGCCGTATCTTATCTCGGCAACCTTGGCCAAATCCCCACGGCGCTCCGCCACGTCCGATTCCTGGCGGAAAATTTCCAAATCTTTTTTTAATTGGCGGATGGCGTCAATTGTTTCCTTTTCGTGCTTCCAGCGCATCTCCAGCCCGGCGGTTTCTTCTTTTAATTCGTCAATCTGTTTTTGAATTTTCCTGATTTTTTGCTTGGCCTCCGGATTGGATTCCTCTTTTTTAAGCGCCTCTTTTTCAATTTCCAATTTCATAACTTCCCGACGGGTATGCTCCAGCTCGTCCGGCATGCTGTCCATCTGGAGCCTCAAGGAAGAAGCTGCTTCGTCTATCAGGTCAATGGCTTTATCAGGCAAAAAGCGGTCGGTAATGTAGCGCGCCGAAAGGTTCACCGCCGTAGTAATGGCGGCGTCGGTAATTTTTATGCCATGGTGAAGCTCGTATTTATTTTTAATTCCGCGAAGAATTGACACGGTGTCTTCAGGCGAAGGCTCGTCAACTAAAACCGGCTGGAATCTCCGCGCCAAAGCCGCGTCTTTTTCGATATATTTTTGGTATTCTTTGATTGTGGTTGCGCCGATTGCGTGAAGCTCTCCCCGGGCCAAAGCCGGCTTTAACATATTGGAAGCGTCCATAGAACCTTCGGCCGCGCCCGCGCCCACCAAGGTATGCACCTCATCAATAAAAAGCATGACCTTGCCGGCGGCGCGCTCCAATTCTTTCATCACGGCTTTTAATCTTTCTTCAAACTCACCGCGATATTTTGTGCCTGCTACCAACGCTCCTAAATCTAGCGAAATTAATTCTTTGTTTTTGAGCGTTTCTGGCACGTCTCCGGAAGCAATGCGGCTGGCCAAGCCTTCAACAATGGCTGTTTTTCCCACTCCGGCTTCGCCGATGAGCACGGGGTTATTTTTCGTCCGTCGTGAAAGTACTTGCATTACGCGCCGGATTTCTTCGTCTCTTCCGATTACCGGATCCAATTTATCCTCGCGGGCTAAGCGCGTTAAATTTCTGGCGTATTTTTCCAAGGCTCTGTATTTATTTTCCGGTTCAACATCCGTCACCCTTTGCGAACCGCGAATGTCGGCGAGCGCTCTTAAAATCATTTCACGGTTTAATGAAAAACGCCCTAAAATCTCGCGGGCCCTGGACGGCGCCTCCAAAATTCCCAAAAATAAATGTTCGGTTGAAATAAATTCGTCTTTCAAAAAAGACGCGGATTTGTGCGCCTCTTCCAAAACTCTGGCCAGCTCCGGCGTCAGATAAATCTGATGCGAAGGCGAAAGAATATTAGTGCGCAAAGTATTATCCAGCTCGCCCATTACCAAATCCACTAAATTGGCCTGGTCGGTTTCCAATTTATCTAAGAGAGAAGACACCACGCCGTCTTCCTGCAAAAGCAAAGCCGCCAACAGATGCATGGCGTCTATCTGGCTCCCGCCGCGTTCTATAGCCAGCTCATGGGCGCGCTTTAGCGCTTCTTGAGCCTTAATCGTAAATTGTCCGTATGGAGGCATTGTTTTATTTTAACCCTTTCTTTCCTCCAAAATCAAATCTAATTTTATTTGGTTGTTGCCGCGCAAAATTTTGAGAGTTATTTTGTCCCCGACGCTTTTCTGTTGGACTAATTTATTCAAAGGATTTTCGCGCGTGATTTTTATTCCGCCGAATTCTAAAATAATATCACCCTCTTTAATCCCCGCTTTGGAAGCCGGTGAATTCAATTGAATCGCGTCCTCTCTGTTGGCGCCGGCCTGCACCAAAGCGCCGTTGTCAGTTAAAACATATCTCACGCCGATGTAAGGATTTATAATCCGGCCTTTGGTCCGAGCATCGTTTAGCGCGCGTTTTAACTGGTTTATGGGAATAGAAAAACCTATATTTTCAGCTCCCTGAACTTTGGCCGCGTTTAAACCGATAACCTCGCCTTTTAAATTCAAAAGCGGTCCGCCGGAATTTCCCAAATTAATGGCCGCGTCCGTCTGTATCACCTGCGAAAGTTCTTCGGGGCCGGAAGCTGGCCCGGAAACCATGATGGTGCGCCTCAAGCCGGAAACCACTCCCACGGAGACGGTATTTTGAAATTCTCCCAAGGCATTGCCGATAGCAATTGCCGTCTGCCCGATGGAAACTTCTTCGGAATCTCCAAGTGGGATGGAAACATATTCTCCGCCTTCAATTTTCAGCACGGCCATATCATTTATAGTGTCCCTGGCTACGACCTTCGCTTTCAATTTTTTATTGTCATTTGTGAACACGGAATATTCCGCTTCGGGGTCTTCAACCACGTGCCTGTTGGTCAATAAAAATCCATCTTGCGAAACAAAAAATCCGCTTCCGGAAGAGATTTGCGCTTTTTCCGTGCCGTTTTGGCGAAACTGCGGTATCAGCAAATCAGGAAAAAATTGTTGAATAGGATCATTTTTTGAAAACGGGCTTACTAAATATCGCTCAATTATCGGGATATCTTTCGTAGCCACGACGCTGACTACGGCCGGAGAAACTCTGCGCGCTATATCTTCAATCAAAACATCGCGCGATAAGGCGTTGAGTTCCAGCTCCTTTTTCTCGTCTTTTTTCAACGGCTCCGGCAAAACGCCGATTGTTTTTTCTATAACCCTCTGAATAGTCTGGGTAATGGGAGGCGGCGCTTGATTTATTAAAGTAACCGCAACAATGCCTGTGACCAAAGCTGTCACAAAGCTTACTAAAAGCACCAAAAGGACAAGCTGATGTTTTGTCATATCGTTCATAAAATTATTTTACCCCCACACCAAAAATTTTTCAAGTTTTGGTGTGGGGGTTTACTCTACCGCCTCCACCCTTTCAACCCCTTTCACTTTTTCTTTAAGAATACTTTCAATGCCTGTTTTAAGAGTAAGATTTGAAAGCGGACAGCCCTTACAAGTGCCCTGAAATCTAATTGAAACAACTCCTTTTTCAAATCCAATAAAATCCAAAGACCCCAAATGCATCGTGAGCATCGGTTTTATTTCTTTTTCCAAAATTTCTTTGATTCGCGTTTCCATTTTTTATTTCTTCAAAAAAAGCAAGCTGTATTCGGAAATGCGAAGGTCAACATATTGCCAGTTTATATTTTTGAAGAACGCCTCAATGTAGGCCTTTCGCGCCGTGGCGTAGTCAATAAAATACGCGTGCTCGTAAACATCCATAATAAGAAGCGCTATCATATTCCACGGCGCGCCTTGGTTATGTGAATCGCAAAGAACATTTTTTAATTTTTTCTCGTCCAAATCATATCCCAAAACAACCCATCCGCGCGCGCAAAGCCCTATCGCCTTAAATTCTTTCTCCCAATTTTCATAAGAACCAAAATCGCGCGCGAGCATTTCTTTAATCGCGCCGGATGGCTCGTTGCCACCTTTATTCATATTATCAAAATAACCCTCGTGCAATTTTACGCCGTTTAGGGCGAAAGTTTCTTCCATTTTTAACTCGCGTAAATCGGAATATGAAGCATTTGCAGTTGACACATCAACATTTTTTAATTTTTCCTCAATTTCTCCTATTTTCTTGACATATCCGGCGTAAAGCGCGTCATGGTGCTCGCGCAATTGCTTTTCAGATAATCCGTCTAGAGATTCGTATTTAAGTTTTTTTACTTCGCGCATATTTTAAAAAGGTTATGGATAAATTTGGTTACCTTCTTCGTCATATAAAATTATAGCACGGGTCGGGCAAGATTGCGCCGCGAGTAAAATCGTTTCCTGGTCCGCGCCCTCCGGATTTACCACATAGGCCTTATTTTCTTCGTCTAAGGCGAAAACTCCCGGCGCTATCGCCACACAACTCGCCGCCCCGATGCAAAGCTCTCTATCCACGTAAATCTTCGCGATTTTTTTATCCATAATATTTATCTTTATAAAACCGGATTAATTGTTCAACTTCTGTGATGATTTCGGGAGAACCGATGCCGACTTTCAGTTTTTTCTGGACTTCTTCCAAATTTATCGCGCCCTCCAAAACCGCTTCTTCAATGTCTTTATCCGTGATATTCAACTTTGTGTCAATCACCCGCGCGCCATCTACAACTATTTTACTGTACTCGCCGATTTTTCTGAAATAATCATTGGCAGTTTTTTGGAACGCTTTGTCCGCCAAAACAGAACAGTGGATTTTGCGATTTGGCAACCCGCCCAATCTCTTCATCACGTCCTGCGGTCGGACTTTTAAAGCATCTTCTATACTTAGACCGTCATTTTCCGTCACCATCGCCGAAAACATTGAAGTCGCGGCGATTGCCGAAGCGCAGCCGAATGTTTTCCATTTTAAATCCGCGACTTTTTCATTTGTCTTATCAATTTTCATCCACATCTCCATCATGTCACCGCAAGCGGGAGAGCCCACCATCCCGTGGGCATCGTATTCGCTCTCATCTTTCGGCCGCTCCCAAAGCAAATTTCTAGGATTAAAAAAATGGTCTTTTACAATATCCGTGTAATACCACTTCTCTCCGGTATATTGATTGATAACATCTATATCTTTTTTAGCATTATCCATATTTACTTATAACTCTTACTCTTCGCTTTAACTCGTAAATTTTCGCCGGCGAAGACTTCGGGATGGCTCATTGATTTAGCAGAGATATCCAAATTTATCGGAGAGACAACTCGCAGCCATTCCACCGTTTTCGGTAAAATTTCCAAAACATAATCCAGATCTTCTTTGGTTGTGGATTTTCCCATCGTAAAACGCATAGAGCTGTGCGCGAATTCGTAGGGTTTGCCCAACGCCAAAATCACATGCGACGGATCAAGCGATTCCGAAGTGCAAGCGGAACCGGTGGAGCAAGCGACGCCTTTGGAATCCAAATAAAGAACGAGCGACTCGCCCTCAATATCTAAAATGGAAACATTTATGTTGTTAGGAAGCCGTTTTATTGGATGGCCGTTTAAAACAACTTTTGGGATTCTCTTAATTGCTTCTGAAATAAAATAATCTCTTAAAGGCGCGAGCCGATTAGTTTCCGCTTCTTTTTCTTCCTGCGAAATTTTCAAAGCTTGGGCTAATCCAACAATCAAAGCCACCGGCTCCGTTCCGGAGCGCATTTTAATTTCCTGTCCGCCGCCCAAAATTTGCGGTTTTATTTTCACGCCCATTTTGCGGTATAAAAATCCGATTCCTTTAGGCCCATAAATTTTGGGGCCATTGACTGTCATTAAATCAACTCCTAAATTATTAACATTCAAATCCAAATATCCAGCCGCCTGACAGGCATCGGTATGAAAATATGGATAAGCAGATTTATTTTCTTTTTTATATTCTTTTATAATTTTTCCGATTTCAGCAATCGGCTGAATTGTGCCAATTTCGTTATTAGCGTACATCACGCTCACCAAAATAGTTTCCGACCGGAGCGCTTGGCGGACATCTTCCGGATTCACAATGCCGTCTTCTCCAACATCAAGATAAGTAACGTCAAAGCCCCGCTTTTCTAATTCTTCGCAAGGGCGAAGCACGGCGTGATGCTCAAATTTGGTAGTTATGATATGCGGCTTCGCCGCCTCGCCCGGGAAGAAGTCCGACTTCTTTGCAGATCTGAAATCGGACTTCGAGGAGGATGAGGCGGCTTCCGAAACTCCAAAAATCGCCAAATTATCGGACTCGGTTCCGCCGGAAGTAAAAATAATTTCTTCCGAGCGCGCGTTAATAATTTTAGCGATAGTTGCTCGCGCGCCCTCCATCGCGTCTTTCGCGATTCTTCCCTCACGATAAAGCCCCCCGGCGTTGCCAAAATCTTGAGTCAAAAAAAGATCCATCGCTTCTTTAACGCGAGCGTCAATCGGAGTCGTAGCCGCGTGATCCAGATAGATGCGTTTCATACCGTCATATACTAATCATTTTTTATAAATATTTGAAGCCCCCTATTCCATAGCCCGAAGGCCTTTATCCAACCGACCAGCGTGGCCCAATAATGAAGCGCTATTATTTGTTTTGCGACCCAAGGCAAAAATCCGGAAAGCCTGATGCCGCGCGATTCCAAAAGCGCGTACCTGCCCCCCAAAGGAATAATAAATCCGGCATGGTGCGGCTTGTAATTTACGAGCTGTTTTTTTAAAATCATCCTTTTTATATTTTCCGCGATGTATTTAGCTTCGCGGATGGCAACCGACGCCGTCATCGGCAAAGATTTTCCGGTGGCCTCATCTACGCAATAAGCAATATCCCCTACCCCAAAAACATTTTTGTAAGGCAGAACGCGGAGATTTTTATCCGCCGCCACGCAAGCGCCCTTTTCCAATTTTACGCCAGAAAAAGATTTGGTAAGGTCATTGGCTTTCACTCCCGCCGTCCAAACTAAAACATCGTATGGAATTTTGGCCCCATCTTCTAAAATAATTTCCTGACCTTCCACGCCTTGAATCGGGCTTTTAAATTTAAATTTGACTCCCAATTTTTCCAACCTTGCTTTGGCTTTTTTTTGGAGCGCCGTACCGGCGCCACTCAAAAGATTTTCAGCTGCTTCTATAATCAGGCATTCTCCGTAATATTCGGGGCGACCGTGAACTTGCGCGAGTTTTTTCATGTAACCGACTAGTTCTCCGGCTAGCTCGCAGCCGGTAAATCCTCCTCCGCCAATGGCGATTTTCACTATGTGATTTTTCGGCGCCCTAAAAAAAGCTTCATCAACGGCGTTTCTGATAGCCAGCGCGTCAAAAAAAGATTTGAGGGGCAGAGCGCGTTCTCGCATTCCGGAAATATTGAAATAATTGGTTTCGCTACCGGCGGCTAGAACCAAAATGTCATAGTGAAGTTCCGGAGATTTTTTTAATTTAACTTTATTTTTTTTGAAGTTTATTCCCACAACCTCATCTTCTAAAACCGAAACATTTAAATCGTCCAGAAAAATATCTTCCAAAGGATAAATGGCGGAAGATTTCAAATTAAAAAAATCTAGCGGCATATGCCCAAAAACTTCCGGAATATGCGCCGTTGCCACTTCATAAAGATTGGGGTAAAAAATATGGTAGCGGCTTTTGTTTATTAAAGTAATATTAATATGATGCCCGTTTCCGCCAGTTCCGCCAGCCCATTTTGATAAAATTTTCGCGATTCTTACTCCCCCAACCCCCCCGCCGACAATTACGATTTCGTGGATCATATGGAGAATTATATCATGAGGCGGCTTGAATAAAAAAGCCAAATCTGTTAAAATTTATGAAATATGGGTAAATTTAACTTTAAGGATTTAGATGATTTTGAAAAGATTAAAACCGGCGCAGAAAATTTTTATCAAAGCGTTGGAGAAATATTTTGCCCGTATTTTCAAGAAAAAATACCTTTTAATGTTAAGGGATTAAAGCATCTTAAATTTAAGGCTGACCAGCAAGCTCGCGCTAACCAAGACCAATACGCACGGCTAAAACTTTTGCGCTTAGCGCCGGAGGTGTTGAAAAAATCACACACCGTGCAAGGTATCTGGGAGACAAAAAAATTTGAAGAATTAAAAACAAATAGCAAGTGGAAACATATTTTGAAAGATGTAAAATTTTATGAGTTTATTGCTGTATTAGATAATGTCAGGATTAAGGTTATCGTCAAAGAAGTAGAGGGCGGACAAAAGCATTTTTGGAGCGTTATACCTTTTTGGAGTATTGATAAATTAACAAGCAAAAGAATCCTCCATAGTGGAGATCCTGAACATGACTAAAACTAAAAAACACCGCTTTTTGCGATATCCTTTAGTGGCACTTGGCTACAGCTTGGATAGCCGTGACAGGGCCAAAGCCCTCCAAGCACCAATTTCATGATAGCATATAGAGTAATTTATCGTCAAACTTATCCACACCCCTTCATTTCCCCCACCCACCGACAATTACGATTTCTTTCATCATATGAATTTATTATAGCAAAACAAAACCGCGGCGCTATGCCGCGGTTTTGAAACTAAGTGTCTTTACGACTTCACTCGAACTTATTTTATCAAAAATTCTTAAAAAAATCCAATCGCTCCACCCCGCCGCCCGCCGCCGATTACGGCGGCCAAGCCTTGCAGAAAAATTTTCTCTACATTTTT
>Ga0209542_10008071_pt1 | contig 19792 bp, 20 predicted proteins | sample RifCSPhighO2_01_FD_184028 | JGI IMG/M metagenome (GOLD analysis project Ga0209542, IMG submission 184028) | Soil microbial communities from Rifle, Colorado - Rifle CSP2_plank highO2_0.1 (SPAdes) (version 2) | ecosystem: Environmental > Terrestrial > Deep subsurface > Rock core/Sediment ...
GTTTCAGTGGCCGACGATCTGGCTCTTAACGAAAGGCCAACCGGTTCGGCGGTGACCACTCTCGAAGATCTCGCACCCCCGTCCCCACCACCTACTCCACCGGCGGTCAAGACGGTCAGACGTCTCGGGGATCCCATTCCCGAGGTCGAGGTGGTCAAGACGGCCACTGTAATCCCCGAAAAAATCCCCGAAAAGCCGGCGGCTCGTGCCGGCAATGGCAAGGCCGAAGCCGGCAATGGCAAGGCCAGCAACGGGCAGGCTACCGAAATCAGCGAGCTTGTAAGCCAGCTCGTTGGGAATGGTAGCGTCCCTTCTCTTAAGCTCGCAGTCGAGCTCAAGAAAGGGAAGATTTCCTTGACGGATGCGAAGAAACACGCCGTCGAGAAAAACTTGCTCTAGCCCCGGCCTGACCCAGGAGAAGTTGTCATCGCAACACGACCACTTCTCCTGCGGACCCCACCTTTCTAATTTATTGTGTTCTTATTCAAAGTCCCAGCTTCCCCGCTGGGCTTTTTGTTTACCCTGTTAAATAATTTTAAATTTTTGTTATAATCATCCCATGTTTTACTATGTTTATGTTTTAAAATCTAAAAAAGATGCTAAATTCTATACTGGTTATACTAAAAATTTAAAATTAAGATTTGAGCAACATCAAAAAGGTTTTGTTGACTCAACTAAAAATAGGCGGCCTTTTGAACTAGTTTATTTTGAGGGTTGTTGCAACCAACAAGATGCGACCCATAGAGAAAAATATTTAAAAACATTTCTCGGCAAACTGTTTTTAAGAAATAGGCTCAAATCTTATTTAACAGGGTGAATTTGACCGACAAAACCACATCTTCTAAAATGACTTATTACACCTCTAGGTGGTCAGAAGCTATTGAACCACAACATGCTCTTGATTTAAATATACTTTTATAGTATAATTATGGACAAATTCAATAGGAGGCTAAGCGCCATGAAAGAAACGATTGTTCAGGATCAAAAGTCCGAATTGCTTAGCCAGAACTTTAAAAATCTGGTGAGCGAGACCGAAAAGATTTGGAAATCTTCGAATCCATTGGAAGCCCTTCAACTGGCCGCCATGGAAAGTCAAGAGCTTTTTGACTTGTACGAAGATTTCGAAAAAGTTCTGGAAGCGACAACAGGATTGTTTGCTTCTGGTGAATGGATGGATATTCTCTATCTGTTTAGGGACGAGCAAATGATAAGCGAAGAAGCTTTCAACCTTTTCGCCCTTGTTTTTACTGATGGGGTGATAGAACAGATTAAACAAGAGGAAGAAAGGGCGGCAAAGGCCGAAAGCGCGATCGAAATCAGGGATCGGGTTTATGCGCAAGCGAAGAACTGGGTCAAAATTGGCCTGACGGAAATTCCGGATCAAGAGCTGGAAGCGGTGCGGGCGGATGTCTTTAAGACCAAAGAGATCGATGAAGACATCTTTAACGATTTCCGCGGCCAGCTTGGCTCGGCCATTCTCTACCGGGCAGAAGGGAAATCGCAACTGGATGTGGCCAAGGCCCTCCATTTGGTCGAAATTCTTTTCGGCAAAAGACAAGCCGAACTGACCAAGGTCGTTTATCAGGCATACAAAATGGCCGGAGAAAAACTTGGGTTTGAACTCCGTTATAGAAACGGACAGGATCGGCCAAACTTCAATCCCGGTACGATTAATTTAGTTCGGAACACTTTAGATGGTTGGTATGATCGTGAGAAAGACAATCTTTCCGAAGCGGAAGTCAAAAAAATAGAGGCGGTCCTTTATGCTCTGGACAGCTTTCTAATTGGTATTTCTCGAAGGACTAACCCGGCGCGGGCGGCCCTTTTGATGGGTCAAAGAAAAATGAGGGAAGGGATTCGAGAGGTTTCCGAAATGGATGCCTTAATCAAAGAAAATCTTCTTCCCAAAAATCTGGAGGATCTGCTTTGGTTTATCGAGACCGAGAAAAGTCGGGTCCACCAAGAGATGTCGGAAACACTTTCCCATGCTGGTACGATTGACTTCCTCGAGTCCAAAGTCTATCTCGAAAACTTGAGATTCATGATTCGCCGTTTAGAGACTCTTAGCCAAGAGGCGGCTAAGTGGCAATCCTTCGACGAAGAGGGGTTAAAGAGGGAGCTGGCTCCTCGTGAAACGAAAGCGGATCAACTGGTCAAATACATTGAACTGGAGATCAAACAGCTCCAGGGTGAAGAAACCAACCTGGAAAACATGTTGGACCGTCGGAATTTGACTTTCCGGCAAAAAGAAAAAGCCGAAAAAGCCGTGCAAGCGGTCGGCTGGAGAATCGAAGAACTGAACAAGCTCCGGGATTCCTTGAATCCCAGAATGGAAGGTGCAATATGACTGAAGAAACAATGACTGTCGATGTCGACCAGCCGATTTCCAAGATGGCCGGGCGGCTATTCAAAAAAACCCTGATCATCAGTCTGGATACTCTGTTTCAGCAATCCCAGCAGATTAAAGAGGGTGGACTGGACGAGGCGATCAGAATCGTTTTGCAGGAAGAAGTTTGGCAAATCGAAGGCAAGATCACCAGATTGGATTTGGTGGCCTTGCTGGAGGAAGCTGAAGCATTGGAAGAGGTTCAGCTCTGGGATATTGATGGGCATTTGAAGGCCGGCGAGTACGAGGAGCTGGTCGGAGAAGAGCCGATCACTGAAAACATCAAAAGCTATGTGGGAGCACTCTACATCCAGTTGAGTGCTTTGCGGGAAGCGATGATGGCGTTAAATCCCATTCAGCGGCTGATGGAGGTTAGCGAGGGCGGAGCAGTAATAAGCAACTCCTGGCTGGCCGAAGTCATGCAAAAGGCTCGGCTTAAAGATGTCAATTTGGATTTGGACAGAGAGGCTGTTTCGGAAACAGCCGGTGAAGGGCTTGGTCCACTTGATGGAGTTTTGGCGCAGGTCGAGGATTTTGTCCGCAAGGAAGCGGAAAAAAGGGAGAAGTTCTTCGAAACTCGCGAACGGGTGTTCAAGGCCTTTAAGCAAAGAAGGCCGAAGGGCCAAACCCGGAGGGAAGAGGAAGAAGACGAGGGTGTCCAAAAAATCGTCGATGACCTTGCCGACAACGTGGAAGAATTCGAGAGGATGAAGGCTTCTCTGCCGGAACATATTCGAACCCAAATCGAGGAGATTCTTCGGGACAAGGAGAAGGTCGCCCCGTTGCGAAGGGAACTGAAAAATCTGGGGGAGAAAGCAAAACGCTCGTGGCTGGCTTTGAGACAAAAGCTGGCGATGAGCGGACACACTCCGGAAGAAACGGTGAGGTGGTCTCAAAACGAGATCAGCCGTTATCTTGCTTTGCTGGATCAGGGTTCCAAGGCACGCCAAGCGTTGGAGGAGGCCCAGCATTCGCCGGCGGAAACGGCGGGAACTCCGGAGTTCAAACCGGAGGAGAAAAAGGAACTTCCCCGAATTAACAATATTCTCTGGGTTGAACTCCAGAGGGTGAAGGAAAACAATGTGATCGCCGGAATCGTCCGGGAAGAAATTTCCGGCTTGATTTCCAGCCAGAAAGAAAAAGACTGGGACACGGCGATGGTTCTTGGGAACTTACTGGAGAGGATAAATAAAGGAAAAATCAGGCACGCCTTGAAAGAGGTGGAAGATCTGATTGCGAACCGGAAAATACCGCAGGAGGTGTATTCCTCCATTATTTTGAAGGCTGGCAAGCGCTTGTCGGTCTCTAACTGAACCTTTTTAGCAAATATCGCTGAACGCCCGTGAAAACGGGCGTTTTTTCTATGTCTTGACTCAGACCGGTCAAATCTGGTATAATTATAGGTAGATGATGATAAGGAGGGGGATAGTCCCCATAAAGAGGATAAATTTCTGCCTTATCAAGCAGTTTTAAAATTTCGAAAAAAAAGGAGAAAAAAATGACTGAAATTCTGGTGTTAGTGGTTGTGATTTTTTTTGCGGCGCTAGTCGTCGCTACGGCCATGATGAGCCGCGAGCGGCGAGAACGTAATGTTGCTCCGGCACCAGCCGGGCCACCTGTTATACCGCGGTGCGGCCATTGCCACCGGCCAATCGCCGGCTATGGGTATGAGGCGTCTCATGGACTTGTTTGCACCGCGGGAAACTGCGGAGGCAGACAGGATCGGGATCGCGACGAGGATGAGGATCGTCCGCATCGACGGGTTAGGGAAACTGAATCCGAACCCGAACCCGAAAATCCTCCGTCCCGCCGCCCCGTCCCAGTGGCTCCGGTAGTTCCCGCTCCCGCGAATCCGCCGGCCCCGGCGTCACCAGCACCTCCCAAGCCAAAGGATAAACTCCCAACACCAGTCGGTGATGGGAAGGTCACGCCATTAACTTAATCGCCGAGCTAAGCCCGGCAAAGGAGAAAACATGACAAGGGTTTTTCTGGCCCTAGTCTCACTCGCGGCGATTGGCATCCTCGCCATCCTGCTAGTCCGTGCTTCGGATCAGCGGGATAGCGGAGTGGACGACGCGATCGCTCGTGCCGGGGAGATCGTCGGTCTGGCCAACAAGCAGACCGACCGCACCATCGCGGCGGCCCGTCAACTGGCGGACCGCCCGCAATCCCACCCTGCTCCTTCCGTCCCGCCACCATCCACCATCCGGGTGGTGGTGGACCAGCCCATCACGGTGGTGATTCAGCAATCACCACCCATCTACTTATCTTCTCGCTCTCGCGAAGATCAGTTTAAGGACTGGCTTCGCGAAAAGGGCATTTGGTAACACCAAATGCCCGTCAAAAAAGGAACGGCTCAAAAAGTTTTTCTTGAGCCGTTCCCCCCGTCACCGACGGGGATTTTTTTATCAAAAACAATACACGGCTGCCCTGTACATACACGGCAGCCGTGTATTGTTAGGCTGGTTTTTTAATTTCTTTCAAAATCTCGTGCATCTCTTTTTTGGCTTTGGCACGGTTATAGTCTTTCAGCGATTTGTGCACCTGCTCCGGTTTAATCTTCTGAATCGGCGCTCTTGGGATCACACTTTTGCGTTTTGGGTTTTTACGAGGCATAATTTCAGATTTTAAGGTTCGCCCAGCACCAGTTTTACCGTTAACATATCGGCAATTTTAAGCTTAAAATTGCCTAAGTAAACACGAAAATTATTTAGTTAAAAGTAATTGTGTTTGCAATGGTAAAACTGGTGCTGGGCAAACCTTTTAGACTTTAAAAGAGGTGGGTGGGACGAAGCGAAAAAATTATTGAGAACTTTGGATCGTCAGCAGCATCTTATGTTCTTTGGGATCAATCGACACAATGGCCACGCTGATTTTTTCTCCCATCTGCGGTTTGCCTTCGCCTCCGCCAGAAAGGGCGGATGGCGGACTTTTTCGATTGCTTAATTCAGAAGAGGGAATTAATCCCATAATTTCTTCGGTTAATTTTACCAACAAGCCGTAGTTAGTAATTTTTACCAGTTCTCCTTCTACGGTTTGGCCCACTTTAAATTTTTCTTCAATGTTTTCCCATGGGTCGGTTTTCAACGCTTTCAAAGATAGGGAAATGCGGCCGTTTTCTATATTGATAATTTTAGCGGAAATGTTTTGGCCGGTAGCAAGATGATTTCGGGGGTTGTCGATAATCTTCCAGTCAATTTCAGAGATATGAATCAAGCCTTCCGCATTTTCGGTAATTTTCACAAAAGCTCCGAAGTCGGTGATTTCGGTAATGGTGCCTTCGATCACTTCGCCGATTTTATATTTGGCAATTTCTTCGCGAAGCTTATCAGCCATAATGGCTCGTTCGGAAACGATCAATTTGCCTTCTGCTTCGGAAAAATCGAGGATCTTGACATCAAAATTCTGCCCGCGGAATTTTTGCAAAGCCTGCACGATTTTGGCCGTATCCCCGCCCTCTATTTTCGGGTAATGCTCCGGACCCAGTTGGGACAGAGGCAAAAATCCCTGAATGCCGTTAATCTCCACGATCAGCCCTCCTTTGTTAATATTTAAAATAGGGGTAGAAAGCGTCTCGCCTTTTTCTCTCTTCTCGCGGATCTCTTCCCAGGCGGTAGTCATTTGCGCTTGCTTCAAAGAAAGGTCGCGGTAGCCTTCGTCATTTTCCAGCTCCAAAAGAATGACGGAAATCCCATCTCCTTTTTTGAGAGATTTCTGCAAAGTGGGATTATCGTAAAATTCAGAGGGATAAATGATACCGGTGCCCAAAAGCCCCAAATCCACCAGCACCCCCTTCTTGCTGACCGAAATTACCTCCCCCGCCAAAACATCCCCCTGTTTGGGGAGGCTCGTTTCGTATTGCGCCAAAATTTCCTTCATCCCGTACAAGACAGAGGCACGCTGCGAGCCCTCGCGGTCTTGTTCGGGATTCATGGTATTACCCGCCACCATAGTGGCTGGGTCTGCTGGATTTGTAGAAGCTAAAACGATGTTTTCCATAATTGTCGCATATTACATTATTTTCCCGACAAAAGCAAATTTAAAACGCTCGTTTTTCGTAATCGCGCTTTTGTTAAAGAAATTGTGATGAGTGCTATACGAGAGAGGATATTGCCATTGGCTCCGATGGCAAGATAAGTTAGGAATTATCCGTCCTGGTGGCCGTAACTCTTTTTCTAGAGAAAGCTATCTCTTGCGCTATGATTTTTCTTTCCAAAAAGTTTTCTATGCCGGTTTTCTTGGTTTTGATGATAACTTTAATTTAGTTACTATTGACCAAAGGTTTCCCATTTGGGAATCGTGGTATCAAGGAACAGAGTGGGTTGATTAAAAAAGTATGCTGCTCATTAGCAGCTTTTTTATTGCCAAAATTTGCCTTGAATTTTCCTGCCAGTCTGGTAGAATGTAGTATGACTATCAGTTGGTTTGGGCAGAGTTGTTTCAGGCTGGAAGGGAAGGATGTTTCTCTTTTATTTGACCCTTTTTCCAAGGAGATTGGTTTGAAGCCGCCCAAAATTAAAGACCAGATTGCGCTGGTTACTCACGAACATTATGATCATAATAATCTGGAGGGAACGGAAAAGGAGACGATGATCATCCGCAATTCTGGAGAATATGAGTCCAAAGGAATTTTTGTGCAGGGAATTGCCTCTTTTCATGATAAAATGCAGGGATCGGAGCGCGGGTTGAACACAATTTATGTGATTAAATGGGAAGAGATGACCATCTGCCATTTGGGAGACTTGGGACAGGAGAAACTGGAAGATCATCAAGTGGACTTAATCGGGACGGTGGATATTTTACTTATTCCAGTCGGCGGGAAATATACGCTTAACTACAAAGAAGCGGTGGGAGTGGTCGGCCAGATTGAGCCGAAAATCATTATCCCCATGCATTACAAAGTGCCCGGGTTAAATATCGATATTGAATCATCCGATAAATTTATTAAAGAAATGGGATTGACGCCGGAAACGACCGATAAATTTAAAATTTCCAAGAAAAACTTGCCGCAAGAAGAGATGAAGTTAGTGGTACTCACTATATAATCTTCAAGGTTCGACCTTTTTGCAGATCCAAGGTCGAACCTTGGTAATTAAATGAAACTGCTACAAGAAATCAGACAACAACCGGAACATATTAGACACATCATGATGTGGCTTTGCGTGGTGACCACCTTTTCTTTGGTGGCTTTGGTTTGGTTTCGAACGACTCAGCAACGTTTGGTGGCCATGCTGCATCCGGCGGAAAAGCTGGAAGCGCCGGCGGGAGACCGTTTTGCCGATCGGGATTTGAGGAAAATGGAAGAAGAAAGAACTCGCCAACTGGCGGAAGCGCGAAAAGCTCCGTCCCCCCTCGCCTCCATTTTTAATTCTTTTAATTTTTTAAGGGCCAGTATTGGAGAGTTATTGGGAACTAGCCAGGAACTCAACCAGCCCAAAGAAAATAAAGTGGAAAATATCAAGTTAAACAGAAACTCGGGCAAGGCTTTACCTTTGTCGGAAGATAAGTAAATAGCGCGACCGTTTTAAGGTTCGACCAGGCACTTTTTGCAAAAAGTGCCTGGTCGAACCTTTTATTCAGATGCCAGATAAACCAAAAACTAAAAACTCAAAACCAGAAACCAACTCTGTTGGCGCGCAGGTACAGGATCGGGAGATCGTTCAGGAGATGGAGGAGTCGTATTTGGCTTACGCCATGAGCGTCATCGTTTCCCGCGCTTTGCCGGATGTGCGCGATGGACTTAAACCGGTTCACCGGCGGATTTTATATGCTATGAACGAGATGGGCCTTAAGCATAATGTAAAATTTGTAAAGTCAGCCAGAATTACCGGCGAGTGCATGGGAAAATTTCATCCGCATGGAAATATGGCGATATATGATGCTATGGCCAGAATGGCCCAAGATTTTTCACTTCGCTATCCTTTAATAGATGGTCAAGGAAATTTTGGAAGCACCGAAGACCCGCCTGCGGCTGAAAGATACACCGAAGCTAGATTATCAAGTATAGCCGAACAAGTATTGGTGGATTTAGATAAAGAAACAGTTGATTTTGTAGACACATATGATGCAAGTAGAAAAGAGCCAATGGTTTTACCAACCAAAATTCCAAGCTTGCTAATTAATGGTTCAATGGGAATTGCCGTCGGGATGGCCACTAGCATTCCTCCGCATAACTTGACCGAAGTTTTAGACGGTCTGGTGCATCTCATTGACAATCCCGAAGCCGACGTGGCGGATTTGAATCAATTTATCAAAGGACCGGATTTTCCAACCGCCGGAGTTATTTATAACGAAAAAGACATTTTAAACGCTTATGCCACCGGTAAGGGGCCGATCGTCATGCGGGCCAAAGCCGAAATCGTCGAAGGCAAGAAAGGTTTTCAGATTATCGTTACCGAAATTCCTTATCAGGTGAATAAGGCGGAATTGATTGCTAAAATTGCGGAGTTGGCGACGGGCAAGGAGAGAAAAGTGGAAGGAATCAAAGATGTGCGAGACGAGTCAGACCGTGAAGGGGTGCGTATTGTGGTGGATCTCAAACAGGATGCTTTTCCTAAAAAAGTTCTCAACCAGCTTTTCAAATACACCGAACTGCAAAAAACTTTTCATATTAATATGCTGGCTTTGGTGGACGGTATCCAGCCGCAAATTTTGGGACTAAAAGGGGTGCTAGAGCATTTTATTGAGCACCGCCGGATAGTGGTAATTCGCCGGGCTAAGTTTGATTTAAAAAAAGCGCAAGACCGGGCGCATATTTTGGAAGGCTTGAAAAAAGCGCTCGACCATATTGACGCGATTATCAAATTGATCCGCGCTTCGGAATCGCAGGAAGAAGCCCTCAAGAATTTGATGAAAAAATTCGGCTTTACCGAATTGCAGGCCATCGCCATTTTGGAAATGAAATTGCGGGCTTTAGCCGGATTGGAAAGAAAAAAGCTCGAAGATGAATTAAATGAAAAGAAAAAACTGATCGCCGAATTGGAAGCTTTGCTGGCTTCTGCCAAGAAAATTATGGCTTTGGTGAAGCAGGAATTCTTGGAGATCAAAACTAAATATGGCGACGAACGCCGGACCAAAATTATTAAAACCGCTCTGAAAGAAGTGGGCGAAGAAGAGTTAATGCCGGAGGAAGATAGCTTGTTTATGGTTACTCGTGGGGGTTATCTCAAACGCATGGCGCCGGATATTTTGAAAGTCCAAAAGAGAGGGGGCAAAGGGTTAATTGGCATCGAAACCAAAGAAGAAGATGTGGTCAGTCAATTTTTCATGGCCAATACTCATGACACGATTTTATTCTTCACCAATTCCGGCCGAGCTTTCCAAGTGAAAGGCTATGAAGTGCCGGAATCCAGCCGGACTTCCAAAGGGAAGGCCATTGTTAACTTTTTAAACATTTCTCCCAGTGAGACCGTGACAGCCGTGGTGCCAATCGCCAAAGATCGCAAAGGGATGTATCTCTTTATGGCCACCAAAAACGGCGTTGTTAAAAAAGTGGCGCTGTCTGACTTTCAAAAAGTTAGAAGTAATGGACTGGCCGCCATCAAACTCAAAAAAGACGACGAGTTAAAATGGGTCTGGGGGACTTCCGGAAAAGACGAAATTGTGATGGTCTCTTCCGAAGGCAGTTCAATCCGCTTTAAAGAAAGCGATGTACGGCCAATGGGGAGAACAGCCTCCGGAGTTATTGGTATGCGTTTGGATAAAGATGCCAAGATTGTGGGGATGGAAGTGGTTTCTTCCGATGTGCCGGAAAAAGACTTCAAACTTTTGGTGGTGATGGATAAAGGTTACGGCAAGCGTACTGATTTGCGCTACTACAAAGTTCAGCATCGAGGAGGCAGGGGAATTATGACGGCCAAAATTACGACTAAAACCGGCGAAATTATTTCCGCTCATTTGGTCAATCCGGAAGACAAAGAAATTATCGCCGTATCTAAAAGAGGTCAAGTTATTCGCACCGAACTTGGCAGTATCTCTGTTCTTGGCCGGGCCACCCAAGGAGTGCGCATCATGCGGATGGCCGCCGGCGACTCCGTGGCTTCAGTGGTGGTGGTCTAAAATTTGCCAGCTGTTGATTATTCTCTACTTTAGTGTCTTTCAATGTGGTAAAATTTAAACATGCCTGAATTGCCGATTGGAACAGGCGGTTTTATGAATCCCGAGGTGATCGTGGAGAGTTTTGGTTTGGAGCCGGGAATGAAGGTGGCTGACTTTGGTTCGGGCGCCGGTTACTTTACTATTTTAATGGCTAAAAAAGTCGGAGATAGTGGAGGGGTGACCGCTTTGGACATTATGGAAAGCGCTTTGGAAACAGTGCGGACCAAGGCCTCGGCGGTGGGATTAAAAAATTTACAAACCACCAGAGGAGACTTGGAGGTATTGGGCGGATCGGCTCTGCCAGATAATTCTCAAAATATGGTGTTATTAGCCAACATCCTTTTTCAATCTTCCAAAAAAGAACAAATTATCCAAGAAGTTAAACGGATTTTAATGCCCGGAGGTTCAGTGATTGTTATCGATTGGAAAAAAGAAGCCAACGGCGGCCTGGGCCCACCAGCGGAATTAAAAATAGATAAAGCGGAACTGCAATCAATGCTGGAAAAAGAAGGGCTGGTTTTTGTCCGCGATATTGATGCAGGCGGTTTTCATTTTGGGTTCGTTTTTAAAAAATGATCTACGAATTACTGCTTTATCTACTAATTACTAATCTTGTACTAATATACTAATAAGATTGATTGGTAAATTAGTATAAAATTCGTAATTAGTAGATGTAAATTAGTATAAAATTCGTAATCAGTAGATGGGTAACAACAAACTTTTATACATTGCCGGGGTATTGGTGGTAGGGGTGATCATTTTGGTGATGATTATTTTTTTGGGGCGTATTGGAGGCACTCCCGAAGGAGGTCAGCGAGTGGAGCTCACTTTTTGGGGAGTTTTTGACAGCGAAGAAAACTTTCGCTCCAGCATCAATGCTTATCAAAGCCAAAACCCGCAGATCAGAATTAGTTATCGCCAGTTTAGTTTTGAAGATTATGAAAAATCTCTCGTCAACGCTTTTGCCGACGGCACCGGGCCGGACATTTTTATGATTCACAACACCTGGCTTCCCAAACACAAAGGAAAGATTGCTCCCTTGCCCCAGCAGATTATGGGAGAAAAAGCGCCCCTCTTTACCTTAAAAGACTTCAAAGATCAATTTGTCGATGTGGCGGAACAGGATTTGCTGATCGGCAATGAAATCTACGGCTTGCCTCTTTATGTTGACACTCTGGGACTTTATTACAACAAAGATATTTTTAACTCTCTTGGCATTGCTAATTCTCCTAAAACTTGGAGTGAGTTTAATGATGCCGTCGAAAAAGTTACCATTTCTGAAAACAACATTATTTCCCGTTCCGGAGCAGCCATTGGCACGGCCCGCAATGTCAATCGTTCTACCGATATCCTCTCTCTTTTGATGCTGCAAAGCGGAGTACCGATGACTAACGACGATTACGCCTCCGCCGAATTTACCAAGATTATCGATAGACAGGATGTCGGTCAAGTGGCTTTGGAATATTATACTGATTTTGCTAATCCGGCTAAACGAGTCTATACCTGGAACAATGCCCAGCACTATTCGGTGGATGCCTTTCAAGAAGGACTGGCGGCCATGATGTTTAATTACGCTCATCAGGTTTCCCTGCTTCGTTCCAAAGCTCCCCGTTTGAATTTTAGTGTCGCTCCCATGCCGCAACTAAATGCCTCTCAAATCATCAACTATGCCAGTTACTGGGCGCCGACGGTTTCTAAATTTTCTAAAAATTCCACGGCCGCTTGGAAGTTTTTGGTTTATCTTAGTTCCGCTCCGGGAGTAGTTCCCTATAATAACAGCGCTGGACACCCGGTGGCTCGCCGCGATTTGGTGGATCAACAGCAAAACGAACCGGAAATCGGCGTTTTTGCCAAGCAGGCTTTAAGCGCCAAATCTTGGTACCAGATCGATAATTTGGCCGTTGAAAATATCCTGGCGGATTTGATTGACGACGTTAACTTTAAGAGAAGAACCGTGGCCGAAGCTTTAAGGGCAGCGGAAAATAAAATTACGCTTTTGATGCAGAGACAATAGTGGTTTGATGAAATTAGTGAAGGTGACTTTTTCCGGACGCTCGTTTTCCTCCAGCGGGAAAACTCGCTCGGTTAAAACTGTGGATTCGAAAAGAGTAAAAGAAATATTATACTCTTTCCGACCAGTCAAATGGCTTTTCCATCTTATGCTTCGCATGGGCTGGAAAAGCCATTTGCTAAGCAATCCACAGTTTTAAACGCCTTCAAAAGCCACCTTCGCCAATTTCAGAAAAATAAATGTCCAGATATTGTTTATCAATTTTGATATTATTAGTTCTTAGCTTGTTTTTGCTCGCTTCTCCGGCTTTGGCTTTGTCTCCTTTGGTGCCTTGCGGAGGAGAAGGTCAGCCGCTTTGCACGACTTGCGACTTTTTAGTTTTAGGTAAAAATATCAGTGATTTTATTTTGGTCTATCTGGTGCCGGCTCTGGCGGCCTTATTTTTTATTTACGCCGGATTTGAGATTTTGCTGGGCGGGGGAATTCCCACGCGAGTGGCCAAGGGAAGAGCAATTTTCCAGACCACCGCTTACGGCATATTGATAATTTTTCTGGCTTGGCTGATTGTCAACACCGTTATCCGCACGGTGGCTCAAGATGAAAACATCGCCGAACATTGGTGGGAACTGGAATGCCGGGAAAGCATTAGTACGACAACAACCCCTACGATTACTCCCACCCCGACGACAAGCCAGTCACTTGCCCCTAGCACAACAGTTGACCAAATGTCGCCAACTCCAACTCCAACTCCAACCACATTAGCCGCTGCTCTTATTTGTCCCCAGAGTAACATAAATCTTTGTCAGCCGAGCACGGCCATCAGTTCTACTTTTTGCGGGTTTAGCAGTTCGGCTTGTTCTCGATTTAATGGGGCGACTCAAAGAGCGGCTTCTGCCCTTAATCTTAGCGGATTAAATAGCGCTGCTTTGGTTAAATCCTTTATCATTAACGAATCCAGTTGTAATATCGACGCCTATAATTCTATAAGGGATTCAAACGGTATTCTTAGGGAATCATGCGGGCCTATGCAGATGCAGGCATCTACCGCCAACACTTTAAAACAGTTTTGCGGAATAACGGCCAATATTACCTGCAGTTGGTTGCGCAATTCAGCCAATATTGATGGCATTGTTTGTTTGGGGGCGCAGTATATTAAATCGTTGTCTTCCGGAACCTGCGGTACTAGTATTAGAAATATTGCTGCCGGTTATAACGGCGGGGTTGGCGCTTGCAGTACCAGTAGAGATTGTTCCAGTGAGAGAAGTTGCGACAACAGTTCCGTTCGCCGCTGGGAGTGTTTGTATGACAACACCGCTCATACTGTTTGCAACGAAGGTTACAACGAAACCAGAGTCTATGCGCCAAAGGTAATAGCTTGCTATAATGCCAATAATAGATGATTAAAACAATTAAAAAACTTTTTTTGATTTTATTTTTAACCCTGCTCTCTCTGGGCAGTGTGGGAGCGGCTCAAGATGACGAAGTTTATACTTATGTTTTCCATCTCTATTTTGATAATGGTAAGTTAGTGGCTGACCGTGATTTTAAGGTATCTTTTGATCTTATTGCCCAAGAATTTGAAGGATCGGATAGAATACCGGGTTCTTACTATGGAGAAATTCTTTCGGTAACCGGCAGAAAACTAGCCGATTTTAATGTGGAGATTCCTAGTGGAACAGGAATCTATTACGGAGCAAAATCATCTCCCCAAGCTCCTTATTTTGCCAATGCCAAAAGAGCCGATTTTTACGATCCGCTCAATGAAAAGTTGTTAAGTATTGACCTGGCTCCCTTTGGTCCGGTTTGCAATGAAGATAATATCTGTAATGCCGATATGGGTGAGACTTCTTTGAACTGTTCGAGCGATTGCCAAGTTGCGCCTTCTGTTTCTCCTGAAATTAATTTCCCTCCTGTGGAACGAGACTTTTTTGGATTTTTTAGTAATCCCACTTTTTATATTATCTTAGGGATAATCATCTTGGTCGCAGTTTTGGTCTGGATGTTAATTAAGAGAAAAAGAAATATTCCTCCGGAAATTCCACCTCAACTATGAGAAAAAACATGCTAAAAATTGTTATATTTATCTTTTTTATTTTGGCCGCTTTTTCAGCTTTGGCCGTTAACGAAAGGATTTCCGCCAATTGTCCAAACGACATTTGTACGGCCATTCAAGATGATCTGCCGGACGGAGCGACCGGAATTAATCCTAATCAAAATGTGGGGCTGGGGTTCGGAGTTTACAATAAAAATACCCAACAAGCTCCTGTTTGCCAAGGAACACGGAGATTGTTTCGCGCGGTGAGGCGCTATACCAGTGGTGTCCTTTATGACAATCCGGCTCGCAACAGTTACGAATATCTGCTTCCCGGAGAAGGGAATGTCTTTACTACTCAATTTAATTCCGGACCGATCGGACAGTTGAACCGCTATCAAGGGGTTTTCTATTGTTGGACAAGAAGTATGGGCACGGATCGGGGGACTCTTGATTTGCTTTTGGGGCAGTTAAGTTGTCAGGGGCGCCGTCCGGACGGCACTGTCTTTGAGGTAGCCGACTGCACTCTTCAAACTTGGTCCACGCCCTTGTTTGATCAAACTACCCGCACCGCTCCTCAATTGCCGGTCAACAGAGAACCAGCCACGCAAAACACTACGACCGCCGGAACCAGAACAGTTTCTTGGAACTTTTCCAACCCTTTGCGGGCCGAAAATATTAACGAGTTGATAGTGGTGATTATGCACTGGCTGCGGATTATTGTTTTGCCGATTGCCGTCATTGTCATTGTTATCTCTGGCATTATGATGATGTATGCCGGGAAAGATCCGGGAAAATTTCAGACCGGCAAAAAGATGCTGACCTGGGCGGTGGTGGGTTTGGCGGTGATTTTAATCGGAGAAGGATTTACCAAATTGATCGAAAGTATTATAGAATTAAAGAATCGGTAACGATCTACTAATTACTAATCCCCTACGAATATACGAATAAAATACGAATCAAAAATGAAGTTAAATAAAATAATAGTTTTAGCTTTTATTTTGTTGGTCATGGTTTTTTGGGTGACTAACTCTGCAGAGGCGGCGGAGTGCCAGTTGATTAACGTTCTCACCGACAAAAACCAAGTTGGTCCTGGTGAGAGGATGCAGGTCAATGTGATAGCCCAAAGAGAATGTATTGGCCGGACGGCCAGCGTTAATATTTGCGATCCGACCGGCTGTGCCGGTATTGCCTCCCAAACCTTCAGCAGTCGAACTGTTGCCGGTCAAGAGGCTATTAATCCAGCCGTATTTTTTATCGTTCCCAGCGACTTTTTTAATCAGAATACGACAGTGACCGTGCAGGCCACAGTACCCTTTAATACGGTGAGAAGCGGCCTCGTTTCTATTGTCGTTTCAGAAGCGGCCCCGGAAGACATTCTCCCGGGCAACACCGGCGAAGAAGATGTTCCGGATAATTCCGGTAACGAAAACGCTTTATCCGGTTTTCCGGGAGAAGATTTGGAGGCTAATGATGTGATTAATATTGTGATCGGCCTAAGCTGTTGGCTAACGAGAGTAGCTTTTACCTTGACTGTGATTTTTGTCATTTGGGTCGGGTTTAAATTTATGGCCGCGCAGGGTAATCAGACCAAATACGGTGAAGCGGTGACCAGTTTCAAACATGTTTTGTTTGGAATTTTGGTTATTTACGGGGTGTATGTTATAATTGCGACAGTGGCAAATGCGGTGGGGAGTAGCTTTTCGTTTGTCCCGCTAGTATGCTAGCGAGTTAACAGTTTGTAAGGTTTATCAAGTTTGTAAAGTGGAAAATCTGCACTTTATGAACTTTATAACTTTATAAACTTGACAAACTTATGAAGGGAGGTGCGTATGAATAAATATAAAAATATTTTAGTAATGATTGTTTTTGGAGCGATGTTGTCGATGCCCTTACTGGCTTTGGCTCTTGCTGTTCCTGGTCAGCCAGTTCCTGGTCAGGCTGTTACTTTAAACGAGATAGAAGGGTTGATTAACGGTATTGCCCGGTTTTTAATTGTGGTTTCGGTGATTGTGGCGGTTATTTTTATTGTCTACGGCGGGGTGCGCTGGGTAATGGCGCAGGGAGATCCGGCTCAAGCCAAAATCATCATGAAAAACGGGATTATCGGCGCTTTGATTATCTTAGGAGTAGGAGTATTATTGCAAACTCTCCAGGGTGTTATTTCCCGAACCTTCTTCGGCACCTTCCAGTAAAAACTTATGTGAATTTAAATCCAAAACACCGCTTAAGCGGTGTTTTGGATTGGGTGGTGGGCGAGGTGGGAGTCGAACCCACACTCCTTGCGGAACACGGTTCTAAGCCGTGCGCCTATACCAATTCGGCTACTCGCCCGTAAAACTTTTTTACAATTTCATATTTTCTAGATAAATGTGTACAACTTGGGCTTTTATATAAGACAGAAATTAATTTTATCGAATCTGATTTTCCATAACTTAAAACCGGAATACTACCTTTTCTTTTGATTTTATTCTCAATCCAACCATTATTTATTCCAAGAGTTTCTTGAATTTCTGATTTTATCCATTTTAGAAAATTATGGCTTGCAGAGCAAAGTCTAATTCTTAGTTGAGGATGTTTACTTTCAGGATGATTATAAAAACCAATACTTCCATCTCCATCAATACATCCTCTTAGAAAGTCATCAAAATATTTTCTGGATATTGTAAGAGCGGAAAGTGTCTTTGATTTTTTTGGCATAAGTCCAATACTTACTAAAAATTCGTAAAAGTTTTTGTCACCAAATTGAAAATGAAAATATTTTTTCTCTGTTTCTTTACCTCTCGCTTTAAGTCCAATTTTATTTTTAAGATTAAGATACTTTTTAAAGTTTTCTATCATTTCAAGGTCTTTTGATGTGAGATTTATATGGCGACCGTCATTATAAAGGCAACCATCAGTTGTGATTAAACCAATAGCATAAGCAAAATCAGATGACCACTCAATTCTTACTCTTGATAACCTGTTGCTCACGCTATCATTATACTAAACCTAGTAGCGTCTGCCAGTTTCGCCACCCCAGCGGCCCAGCTATTCTAGCGGATTTCTTTCCAAGGGGAAAGAAGCGGGGGATTTGTAGTTCGACCAAAAGTTTTCTTCTTTGACCGTTCCGCCAGCGGCGGTTATTTTGCGCGTGAGCACGATTTTCATGGAGCCGTTGCTGTTTTGTTCCAAAATTTTTGGATCTGCCAGTTCCACTTGGCGGCCGTCCGAAGAACCGAAAATTTCAAAAATAAGTTTGGTGTCTTCAATATGGCTTTGGATCAAGAGGTGTTTGGCGGTGTCGTTTTTGAAGCGCAGGTCGGTTACCCCGGGATAAATAGTGGCATCGAATCCTTGGGGATTGTAATAGCGGACCGGAAAAGAATGGGGTCGGCGTTCTATAATGGGTAAACCGGACAAAACGGCCGCTCTAAACAAGGTAGTCGAAACTTGGCAAAGCCCTCCGCCAAATTCTGGGATCAATTTGCCGCTTTTAATTACCAATTCGGCGCGGTAATCGTTGGCGGCATCTACCTCCCCCAGATTGTTGTTGAAAGAAAATTCTTCTCCCGGTTTGACTAAAAGGCCGTTAAATTTGGCGGCTCCGATTTCGATGTTGCGTGTTCGACCGTTGGAAGATCCTTTAAAATCAGATTCTCCGCTGGCCAAAAGAGCGGTCAACCCTAGTTTGGCTAGGGAGTTTTGAGTGATTTCTGGTAGAGTTTCTTCGATAATTAAGGGAGCGGTCAGTTGGGCCTGGGCCAAACTTGAGGCTATTTTAGTGGCCGTTTGTTCAATTTTGAGGCGTTGGCCGTTTTGAGGCAGAGAGAATTCTTTTATTCGGTTGGCGGTGGGGTCATATTGCAGTTTAGCATTAACCGGATCTCTTTTAACTTGGGCCGATAACTCTTCCCGCAAAACTTTTTCCAAGTTAGGGAAATTTACGATTAACTCTTTTTCGCCGGTGTATTGGCGAAAGCGCATCATGGTTATCTCGTTCAGAGGGATCTTTTTTTGTTCATTGTTCCAAGAAACTACGAAATCTTTTTCTTTAGAAGCAATTAGAAAGCGGGATAAGTTCCCGATTGTTTTTTCTTTTAGATAGTTGTTTGCATCTGCCGTTGACTGGCTGGCAATTTGAAAAAATTCGAAAAGCAATAAGCCCAAGGCGATCAGAAGTCCAAAAACAATAAGATGCAGTTTTCTGGTTATTGACATACGATTGTTATTCTTAATTATAGCAAAAGTGGCCCGACTAGTAAGCCAGGCCACTTTTGCTCCCAAACTTTTACCTGCCTGCCAGCAGGCAGGAACTTTTAAACATTTTTTAACTTTGGCAAGCGGATAGTCAGCAGGCCGTTTTTTATAGAAGCTTTAGCCTGCTCAATGTCGATATCGGCGGGCAAGATGACCGATCGGGAAAATTTGCCCCAATGCAGTTCCTGATGCAAAGATTCGTTTTGTTCCAAACCCTCCGGTCTTTGTCGGAGTCCTTTGATAGTGACCGAATCTTTGGCAATATCAAGGTCAATGTCTTCGCCCTTAACTCCGGCTACGGCGGATTGGACAATAATTTCATTGGCGTTTTGATAAACGTCGACAGTTAGATGACCCTCCCATTCTTTTCCCAAGTTTTCTTCCATCGTAGTTTAATTGTAGCAGATGTTTTTTAAATTAAAAAGACAAAATTGAGGTAAAATCTTTACTTCAACGGTCGAGCCGCCAAGCTCCTTTCTTTAATCTTTTTGAAAAGGGCCTGAATTAATCCGGCAAAAATCAAAAGAAGAATCAGGGAATAAACAAATCCCTCACGAGTTTCTTGGAAAGAAAAAACGATGATGTTGAAGGTAAAATGGAACAAAGTGGCTAAAATTATGCCGATGGCGACCAGTTTTTTTTGGTGTTCAAAGTAAAACCAAGATAAAGCCAAAAAGTAACCGATAATGGCTCCCGACAGAGCGTGCAAAAAAGTGGCGCCGACCGAACGCAGAGTCCAAATTTGAAGAGCCAAGTTAAGGCTTTCGGTGGAAGAACGAAAAAGCACCAAGATGTTTTCGATGGCGGCAAAGCCGAGAGAAGCGGCGATAAGATAAACCATGGCATCAACCGGCTCGTCAAATTCCGGGTTGCGCAGGACGGTATATTTGACCGACCAGTACTTGACCAGCTCTTCCACCAAAGCGGCCCATAAGAAAAAGTGGGTGGAACTAAAAGAAAAAATAACGGGGCTGAACTTTTCTCCCAGCCTGACAAAACTCCACTGAAACCCCGCCGCTATGGGAGC
>Ga0209542_10008072_pt1 | contig 19792 bp, 24 predicted proteins | sample RifCSPhighO2_01_FD_184028 | JGI IMG/M metagenome (GOLD analysis project Ga0209542, IMG submission 184028) | Soil microbial communities from Rifle, Colorado - Rifle CSP2_plank highO2_0.1 (SPAdes) (version 2) | ecosystem: Environmental > Terrestrial > Deep subsurface > Rock core/Sediment ...
TACTATTAAAAAAGAAACATTAATGCTATTCAACTGCTACGATGTTATTACTTACGAAATGGTGAAGACTCAAGTCTTTTTGATAAAATTTGGTATCAAACGAATACGCCAGGCGTCTGGCGTATTCGTTTTTTTTGGTGGACCCAAGCGGGCTCGAACCGCTGACCTCTAAGATGCCATCTTAGCGCTCTACCAACTGAGCTATGGGCCCAAATTAAATAAACATTAACTCTTTTGATATTTTTTTTCAATAATAAAAAAAATAATTTAAAAAATTATTTATTCAAATCAGATTCTTTGTTAATCTCCGCTAAATTGTTTATTGGCTTTTTTCTTTTGGGTATAATTTTCCTACCCAAATCAATTAAAAATATTTTTATTTTTTCTCCAAAGATAAAGTGAATACCCAGCAACTCAAATCCCAAAAAAATCAACCAAAAAGCTCCCGGAGTAAACGGTGTAATAAGGGCGATAAATCCTAAGATAAGCGCCAAAACACCAATTATTTTTTTAAAAATAATCATATTTATTATTTGCAAGAATCTTTTTTTTATAATATAATACTTTTAGCTTAAAAAACAAGCCCCTATAGCTCCCTGCCTGCCGACAGGCAGAAATCGGTAGAGCAGTTGCCTTTTAAGTTCCGGTAAAAATTCTAGAATTTTTACCGAGAATCCCGTATCAAAATTATTGCTATAATTTTTATCGGGACAATTGGTTCCAGGCTTGTCCCCCACTAATTTTCGTCATGGCCCGTTAGCTCAATGGCAGAGCAGTTGCCTTTTAAGCAATTGGTTGCAGGTTCGAGTCCTGCACGGGTCACTAAAATTTTAAAAAATCTATCGGGACAGTTGCCTTTTAAGTTCCGGTAAAAATTCTAGAATTTTTACCGAGAATCCCGTATCAAAATTATTGCTATAATTTTTATCGGGACAATTGGTTGCAGGTTCGAGTCCTGCACGGGTCACTAAAATTTTAAAAAATCTATCGGGACAGTTGCCTTCTTGCCCCGTACCAATTTTACCGCAACCGTTGTTATGATATTCAATGACAGGCGGAACCGCTTCGCTCTTGATAATTGTATATCCAATAACATTAATAAAATTGGTGCGGGGTTAAGTCCCGCATAAAAATTTATCGTAAATTTTTATGCGGGATCTCGTATTAAAATTATAAAAATAATTTTTACTGCGGAAGGCTTAGCCTTCCGCAGAGTATCGGCAAAAGACGCAAATAATATAAGACTTTCTATTTATGGAAAAAGATTTATTACCCGTAAAACCATTTCAAGAAACTCTGTTTAAGAGTATGTGTGGGCCAGCCAGCCTCAAAATGGTTTTTGATTACTACGGAATTGAAAAGTCAGAAGAAGAAATCGCTAAACTGGCGGGAACCACCGAAGATTTAGGCACAGACGACCAAGGAATCAAGAAAGTAGCAGAAGAATTAGGGTTCAAGATAGAAATCAAGAACGAAAGCTCATTTGAAGACATTCAAGATTATTTGGGCAAAAAAACACCAGTCATCGTAAACTGGTTTACCCGTGGTCGAATTGATTATGATGATTCCCAAGTTCCTGATGGTCATTATTCTGTGGTGGTTGGGTTGGACGAAGAATTTATTTACCTCCAAGACCCAGAAATAGGAAAGCTAAGAAAAATTGAAAGAAGTGATTTTATGAAAGTGTGGTTTGATTTTACGGGCGAATATATAAAACCAGATGAATTGGTAATAAGACAACTGATTGCGATTTACAAATAAAAACTTCAGACAAAACTTAGACTATTCATTTCTTGCTTTATTTTACCCCAATCAAACGTTCTAAATGTGTCCAGTAAGGGGCGCCAATTAAAATAATCTTTTATTTAAAAACACTTTTTTACAAAGTGTTTTTAATTTTAATTTAATTTTTTACTTTTTTCTAATTTATAAAAAAGAAGAAAAACTATAATCATTGAGAAAGCAGTTAAAGACATCATTGGGATTGTAATGTAGCCAAATTGATTTACCAATAATTTTGAACAAGAAAGAGATGTGCCAACTGCTGGGCACGGTAGACCACTTATTAATCCAAGTTGAAGAAAGTAATGATAACCAGCCAATAACCCTCCTATAATAGAAAGGCTAATAGAATATTTAATTACTCCGTAGTCCTTTTTAAACATTGCTATGCCCAATAAAACTATTTGGGGATAAATAAAAATTCTTTGATACCAACACAATGCACAAGGCTCGTAGCCAATAAATTCTGAATAAAAAAGACTAAAAAACACTGAAGACAAGGCCACAATAAAAGCTAACAATAATCCATTTTGACTAATAAATTTTGAAAGAAAATTATCTTTTTTACGGTAAAAACAAAAATGGAAAATAGCCCAAATAATTAATATCTGGCCAAAAATCGTACCTATCGCCAAAATTTGATTAACTAAATAAATTGACATCAAAATTCATTTAAATATTTATTTTGGCAACTCACAACCTGATTTTTCTGATAATTCCTTAACACTCAACTCTCCTTCTTGCCTTACATCACCTTCAAAAACCCACGTGGGATAAGCCTTAACTTTTTCGTTTCTGCAAATTTCTAATTGACCATTACTATCTGGCGTAGAACATTCAATATAAGGTAAATATTTTTTAGAATTACCAAACAAATCTTTTTGACTTTGGCAGTGAGGACACCAAAAAGTACCATAAAATTTGACTCCTTTTTCTGTTAAGCATTTAGCAAAATCATCAAGTTTTCCAGGTTGATTACTTTGCCACCATATCCAATATCCAAGAAGTCCAATTATTATAATTGTTGCAACTATTATTATTAAATTTTTGTTTTTCACCCCCACACCAAACAAGCTTATACTTCAAAACAATTCTTAATTCTATTTTTGAGTTGTTTTAAAAATTTTGCCCGTAGTTTTAAATTATACTCCCTATGCGTTGCGTCTTGTTTTGAAGTATAAGCTTCATAGTAAACAAGTTTAAATGGTATCCTATTACCTGTTGATTTAACTAGACCTAAATTATGTTTTTTGAATCTTACTAATAAATCCTTGGTATATCCAATATACAATTGTTTATCCTTTTTACTTTGTAAAATATAGACAAAAAACATAATTTAAAGCTTGTTATGGTGTGGGGGTCAGATTAATACTTTTTGTATCTTTGGATTTTCTTTTTGAATAAGCCTTCTATAAGCGCAATGCTCGCAATCTTTATTATTCTCGGGCATCTCGTCTGAATCAAGACATTTTTTAACTTCTAAAATGGTAGGTTCTACCCAAGAGCTATCACCAATATATGGTAAAATAGTAGTTTTAAACTCTAATTTACCATCAAAAATTCTCCCATCGTCTTTAATACCATTAGCATAAACAAAATATCCAGTGCTAGAAACTTGAAATCCCAATTGTTTAAAAATCCATTGATAAACCTCAATCTGTCTTTTATATCCTTCTTTATATTCACCATCTAACGAAACTTCACCGTTAGTACTAGTGGACTTATAATCAACCATATGCAACTCCCCTGTTTTATTATTTTCCCAAACATCGTCTATAATTCCACAAATATTTAAATTTGTTTTTTTGTGTAAGATTGATGCTCCAATTTTTTTATTAACATCATCTCTCCAAATATGTAGATTGGGATGCCAAAAAGGTATAGCGTCAATTTTATAATAATCCATCAATGCATGTGGTTTTTTTTGTTCACGCAAAATATCAAATTCATTTTTAAAAAGTGTATCAACCGCGCTATTTAAGGACCATCCGGGCATACTGGGCCTTGATATACCTAATCTCCTATCTAAATAAAAACACTGCGGACATTGTAAAAATAAATCTATCTTAGACCGACTTACATTAAATGGAATTTGTGATTTAGGATCGTATAAATTTGATCTTCTTTTTTGAAGAGGCATAAAACTATTAAGTTTTTATTTAAAATTTAACCAGCTATTATTTTTTAAAAAGTTTTTGTAATACTGCGAAGCCACGGGTTTGGTACTGCCAAAATATTTGCTATTTAAGACATCTTTGCCGTAAGGAACTTCGGCCTCACTTGAAAGGCGAACAAAAGCAACCTGAGCAACAGGCATTTTATAATAAAGTTTTATAGGTAAATTAGCCAAGTTGTGTAATTCCAAAGTTATTTTTAAAGAGTTACCGGGATCAACATAACCAGCCGTAGCGTGAACAATTAGGCCAATTCTGCCCAAAGATGATTTTCCGTTTAGTTGGCAAACCATATCATTGGGCACAGAAACTGTTTCATAAGTCATTCCTAGTGCAAACTCACCGGGATGTAAAATAAACTGGCGATTTTCATCAATTGATAAAGGTTCCATTATTTCATCAATTGGATTTTTAGGATCAATGCAAACATCATTAGTATTTTTAAAAACTAAAAAATCCGAACCTAAGTGAACATCAACTGAAGCTGGTTGAATAGAATCAGGAAATAGCGGGTCAATTTTTATATGTCCACTCTCTAGATTTTTTTTTATATCTTTATCTGATAAAATCATAATTTATTTCAAAATTTTTACTCTGTAGTTTGACCATCAAAATGATCTTCTATATCATTCATTGCGTCTTCTTTAGTTATATGAACCGTGTCTTTCAAATGCTCAGGCGGAGAATAAATTGTATAAAGTTTCATTTGACCTTCTGAGTTATTAATAACATTATGAGTAGCTCCGGCTGGAACAACAATCGCAAAATCATCTTCCACATCATAAGTTACTCCATCTAAAACCGCCTTACCACTTCCATGCTCAATTCTTATAAACTGGTCAACATTATGAACTTCTTCACCTATATCTTGCCCCGGCTCTAAAGACATTACAACCAATTGACTATTTTTACCAGTATAAAGTACCTTACGAAAATTATTATTTGCAATTGTCTCTTTTTCTATATTTATTATGTAACCTTTTTTCATAATTTTTTAAATTATAATAATATAGTTATTGTACCAAAAATAAAATTTAATACAACAAAAAACCTCTTTTAAACTGAACTGGGCCCCAAAAAGTGGACACTTTCGTGTCCACTTTTTGGGGCCCAGTTCAATAAGGGGTTTTTTTCTTTTAAAAAACTAACAACACTTGCACATTCCTGATTTTTCAGCCAATTTCATAAGTCCAGCCACAATCACTAAAATTGGCCAAACAATATTCACCGTATCTGGGCTCAATGTGCCCCATGTCCCCAACAAAAATGTTAAACCAAAAAGTATTACCAATATAGGCATAACTTTATGATGATGACACTTTAAACATACTTTTGATGTATTATCCTCCATATTATTTTTTGATTTTAATTAATATTTTCGACTTTTAAAAAAATACTACCTTCATTATACTATAAAAATTAAATATAATTTATTAAAATTAACTTATTTGCTTATTTTTTAATATCGGCCCAGTTGGGATATTGTTCTTTGAGCCTTTTTATGGTTTTGGGGTCTATATTTTGATAAATTAAAAACCAATTTTTGGCAATTTTTTCTTGAGCAACCGTTAAAGCAATTCTACTAGAGCAAACCTCTTCTTTTAAATAATTGCCGGTTACATTTTTTTCAAAAAATCCAGGGAAAGGTTCGGCTGACTTTGGCCATAAGTTGGCTACTTCATTACTGCCTCCTAGTGATAAGGGAACTAAATGATCAATTTCATAACTGCCAAACGGCACGGGGTATTCAATACCATATAATGTAAAAATTTCATTTTTCAACTTTTGAGAAACTTTCCTTACAGTTTTAGAATATCCAGAAACACAAATTTCTTCTACAGTAGTATCTTCAAAAACAGAACCGGGAGTACAATCTGGATCAGGCAAAGGCCCACGCGCCACACAATCGGAAAACTTAATCGGCTCACTTATTTCTAGATTTTTTTCTGGCCCACCTATTAAGCTTGCAAGTTGAACATTTCTTTCTATCTCTAACCTATGAGTTATCAGGTAAGAAGAATACAAAACTCCTAAGACTCCAAATAATAAAAGAACATAGGCAATACCTCTTAAAATTTTTTTATCCATCAAGAAACGGATTTTACTATTTTTATAAAATCTTCTGAATTTAAAGAAGCTCCACACACCAATAAACCATCTGCTCTTACATTTTTAATATAAGATTCAGAGTTTTCAGAATTAACACTTCCCCCATAAATAATTTTAACCTTATCAGCAACTCCCCTATTATAAAGTTTAGTAATAATACTTTTAATAAGTAAGATTGAACTCATTGTTTCGTCCACCGAACAATTCTTTCCAGTACCAATTGCCCAAACTGGTTCATAAGCCACAATAACATTTTTCATATCTTTCAATAAAACTCCTTTCAAACATTCTTTAACCTGTTCTTCTAAAATTATCGATTTCTCTTCGCCATCTTTTTCGCCGACACATAAAATTGGAATCAATCCAACATTTAAAACTAATTTCGTTTTTTTATTGATTATTTTGTTATCTTCACCTAAATACTCTCTTACTTCTGAATGTCCCAAAATAACATACTTAACCTTCAAGTCTTTAAGCATTAATGGAGACACCGTTCCAGTGAAAGCACCCCTTTCCTTAAAAAAAACATTTTGAGCGCCTAATGAAAACCCTCCTCCGCTAAAGCTTTTGAGGGCAAGATAAACAAAAGGTGGACAAATCACAACTTCTGTATTTTTTATTTTATTAACAGATTTTTTTACTGAATCAAAAAGCCTCAAGGCCTCTTTTTCACTTGTTGGGTTGCACTTCCAATTGGCTACTATAAGATATTTTGACATGTTTTTATTTTACCACAATTTACTCAAAAAAGCTTAAAAATTTTAAAAAAATCCCAAGAAAGTCCCGATGCCCTTTCGGGCATACGAGGATCAACGAAGAAATCGGGACATTTCGTAATTCAAGGTTAATAATTAAAACTTTCTCCAGCTTTAATACTCTGCAATATTCCCAAAGAAATAAAATTAGCTACCAAGCCTGATCCACCATAACTTACAAATGGAAGATGAATTCCTACAACCGGTAAAATTGAAAGATTCATAGCAATATTAATTGAAAATTGACTTATTAAAATAATAGAAAATCCAACCGCAAAAAGACGAGGGAAATTTGAGTCTGATTCAATAGCAATTTTTAAAATTCGCCAAATAAAAATTAGGTAAACTATAAAAAATATAGAAATACCTACTAAGCCCCATTCCTCGGCTATAACTGAAAATATAAAATCAGTATGTGGTTCTGGTAAAAATCCATATTTAACTTGTGATCCTTGCCCCAACCCCTGTCCTAAAATTTGTCCTGAACCAATTGCAATTTTAGCCTGATTTTGACTCCATGAACCACCAAGCACATCATAAGGAAAAATAAATGAAAGAATCCTGTCTTTTTGATAGTTTTGTAATAAAAATTGCCACGAGAATCCAGCCACCAAAACAAAACACAAAGAAAGTATTAAAAAGTGTTTTAATCTAATTCCAGAAACAAGTAAAATGCCTAACCAGATTAGTACTAAAATTATCGCCCCACCCAAATCTGGTTTTATAAATACTAAAAATACTGGTAACAAAATATAAAGACCAGAAAGTAAAATGTGTTTAGATTTATACATTTCAACATGTCTCATTGAAAAATACTTGGCAAGTAAAATAATTAAAACTATTTTTATAATTTCTGACGGATCTAGAGTTAAAAAACCAATTTTGTACCATCCCCTAGTACCTCTAATAATTGGAGCAAAAAATTGAAGTCCGGCTAATAGAATTAATGAGACAAAATAAATTATTAAAATAAGGTAAGAGTTATTTCTTAAAATTCTATAATCAAAAAAACTAACAGCTAGCATTACTAGGAAACCTAATATGAAAAAGATAATTTGTTTTTCAAAATTTAAAAAATCACCTTTGGCTAAAGAAGAGCTATAAATTCCGACTAAACCAAAACCAGTTATTAAAACTGCGCAACCAATTAACATCCAATCTAATTTTTTGAAATGATTTATATAAAACCCCATATTTAAAATAACTTATGGCTCTGATTATTTTTTTAATCTTAGCTCTATTTATGCCTAGATGCCTTATAATAAATCAATAGTAAAGTATAACATATATTCTGCGGCCGCAGAATATATGTTATACTTTGTCTACTTAATCTCTTCTATTAAAAATATTTTAACAAATTCATCTAATGAATATTCTTGTAACAATTCTTCTGTCCTTTCAGAAACATCATAGGGACTAATCCACACGCTTTGCTGAAACATTTTATACTTCAACTTATAAAGAATACTTCTTAAAAGCTCCCTTGATTTTTTATACTTTTCCGGCACATCAAAAATAAGCATAATCCACTTTCCATCTTTTCTCTTCTCTATACTATCATTTTCTAAATTAAATTGCGCGTGTACCGCTTTGTCAAAACCTTTTTTCGTTAGCATTAGCGCACAATTACCTTTAAGCCCCTCAATTCTAATAAAGTTCTTTTTCTTTAGATAGTATAATAACCGTGAGAACTTTTGAGGATTTAATATTTTATAATATTTCTTATAGATAGGACTTTCGGTATCCCAAAATACATCACCCCAAGTCCGTGGTGGATGAATTAAAAATCGCAATGCATCTTCAGCCTTGCTTGTAGCATTAAATATGTCCCAAAGAAATTGATCAGTAATAGGTAGCTTCATACTTTACTTTTTTAAGTATAGCACACTCCCTGCGGCCGCAGGGAGTATGCTATAGTGGTTTTATTATTTTTAAAAATTCTTTTTCAGTAACTACCTCAACCCCTAATTTTTTTGCTTTTTCTAATTTTGACCCAGGTTCTTCTCCAACAACAAGGAAATTTATTTTTTTAGACACTGATTCTGAAATCTGACCCCCTAATTCCCTAATTTTTGATTTAGCTTCGTCTCGTGACATAGCTTTAAGTGACCCTGTTACTACAAAAACCCTCCCAGATAACTTTTGATTTACTGATTTTTGATTAACAACCCTTAATCCAACTTTATGAAACTTATCTAATAAATTTAAATTATTTTTATCATTAAACCAATTATAAATTGATTTAGCAACCGTAGGTCCTATATTTAAAATTAATTCTAATTCTTTTAGGTTTGCTTTTTTTAATTTATCTATAGAGCCAAAGTGTTTTGCTAAATCAACTGCAGTTTCTTCTCCAACATTTCTAACTCCTAAAGCATAAATAAATTTTGGTAGAGAAATTTCTTTTTTTTGACTTATAGATTCTATCAAATTTTCGGCAGATTTTTCAGCAAATCTTTCTAGATGTTCTAAGTCTTCTTTTTTAAGAGAAAAAAAATCACTTTGATCACTGACCAATCCTTCATCTATAAGCTTATCAATAATTTTAGGACCCAAACCATCTATATTAAAAGCTGAACGAGAAACAAAGTGATAAAAGCTTCTTCTCTGTCTAGCCAAACAACTATTATTAGCACATCTCCATAAACTCTCTGTATCCGATTTTTCTAAACTTCTTCCACAGCTTGGACAATTTTTAGGCATTGTAAACTTTTTTTCTGCGCCAGTTCTAAGTTCCGGTAAAACTTTAATAATATCTGGAATAACATCTCCAGCCCTTCCTACAATAACTGTATCCCCTATTTTTAATCCTAATCTATTTATTTCATCTTCATTATGAAGAGTAGCTCTAGTGATTGTAATTCCAGAAATCTTGACTGGCTTTAGAACTGCTACTGGAGTCATGGCTCCAGTACGCCCTATTTGGATTTTTATATCTTCTATTTTAGTTGTGCTTTGGCTTTGAACAAACTTAAATGCCACAGCCCCTCTGGGAGCCTTGCCAACCACCCCTAATTTTTCAAAAATTTTGTTATTATTTATGATTATTACTAATCCGTCAATTTCATAATCCAATTTTTCTCTTAACTTACCACAGTATTCATAAAATTTAAAAACTTCTTCTATAGATTTACAGTATTTATTGTTTTGGTTAGTTTTAAAACCTAATTTTTTTAAAATATCATGTTTTTCTTCATGAGTTTTAGGGTCTGCTCCAACTACAATATCGTAAGAAAAAGAATCTAATTTTCTTGAAGCTGTTATTTTGGGATCTAACTGACGCACAGAGCCCGCAGCAATATTTCTTGGATTAGCGTATTCAGGCAAGCCCTTTTCTTTTAAAACTTTATTTTGCCTATTAAACTCTTTTTTAGAAATAAAAACCTCACCCCTTAAAATTAGACTTTTTTTATCATCAATTAAAAGTGGAATAGATTCAATTGTTTTTAAGTTTTGAGTAATATCTTCCCCTATTATTCCATCTCCGCGTGTTGAGCCAACCATTAAAGCTCCGTTTTTATATTCAAGCTCAATTGCCAGACCATCAATTTTTAATTCACAATAAAAATCAAGATTATTTTTTTCTTTTTCTGTCAAAAGTTTAGAAATCCTTTCTAGCCAATCATAGATATCTTCTTTAGAAAAAACATCATTAAACGAAAGCATTTTTTGCAAATGCTTGGCTTTTTTAAATTCTTTAAGCGGTTTTCCTCCTATCCTTTGAGTTGGAGAGTCATGAGTTATGAATTCTGGATATTTTTGTTCTAAATCAAAAAGTTCTTTTTTTAAAGAATCTAAGGCGGCATCAGAAATTTCTTGCTTATCTAGCACATGATAAAAATGACGATGATAATTAATAACTTTTTTAAGTTTTTCTATTCTCTGTCTGATTTTATTTTTATCCATAAATTAAGGATTAGTTTCAATTTTATTACATAAACTAAAAGTTCTTGTAGTATATTTATAAAATCCTTCTGATTTAACACAAATATTAGAAAACCCAGGATCTGATTCTGGGGTCAAGCTAGCATCAATTCTGTAACTTCTGTCATCAAAAGAAGAATCATATGTAAGTCTACAATTATTACAAGTACCTAATTCACAACCACCAATTTCAAGTGGAGTAAGTGTACAATCAGAACAATCTGTACAAATAGCGCAAATATTGCAAAAGCTACCAGCAGTTTCTTTAAGATAATATGTTTTTTCTACGCCACTATCAGCTGAATAAAACGAAGAGAATGAATTTGATGCATTATTTATAACTTTGGTTTGACTGAATAGAATTGTAGTCAAACCCAAAACCATAGACAACATTATTGTCATTATTAAAAAAGTAACTATAAGAGATATGCCTTTTTGCTGATTCATTTTATTATATTTTAATTTAAAGACAAAAAATTATAGTAGAAGTGGCGACTAAGGTAGGGGTGGAGGAAGACCAAATTCACAGTCTATTGAACAAACAGAACCGTTTTCACCAAACAAAGTGTCGCAGTTTCCATCACCACATATCGGTGGAGGAGGTGGAAAACAACTTCCACAGTCTATTAGACAGATAAAACAGTTTTCTGATAAAGCACAAATCCCGTCACCACATGGAAGTACCGATTTATTGTGCACTAATATACCATTAGCAAAATAGTTATGAGTATCGCTTACTTCTAAGTTATAAACTGCTGATGATTTTGCTATAAATTCAATTTTAACAATTTTTAATATTTCACCAGATGCATTAAATAGATTATCACCTTTTTTCAAATTATCTACTGTCCTATAAGTATTAGAACCAACATACACAGGATGATTACCTGTAATTTCTAATTGTGTTCCGTCTTCTAAATATATAATATAATAACCAAAATTATTTTCGTGCTTAAATACCTGAATGACTTTTACTAATTTAATTTGAGACATCTTTTCATCAAATCCAAATACTTGATCCCCAACTTTAATATCTTCAATATTAATTAACACATCATTTTTAGACAATATTTTAGTACCCGCCAATAAACAAGGCGGAGGTGGAGGTGAAGGTGAAGGTGGATCTATGAGTTCTGAATTTCTTTTTGAGATAGTTGTTTGAAATACTTTTTCTTTTTGACCCAAAAACGTTTGGTTTTCAATGTTTAATGAAAAAGTTATTTTTGGTTGAATAGAATCGTTTTGAGAAAAACTTTGTATGTTTTTATCACCATTAATAATAAACCTAACATATTTTATTGTAAATTTATCTGAAAAAATATTTTCAGGGAAACCGTTATTTTGTATTTGTTTTAAAATTCCATCGGTGTCTAAAAAAAACTCATAACAATTATTATCATTTGCAATAAACTTTATCCCCTGATAAAACCCAGAAACAGAATCATAGTTAGTAAGTAAATAATAATGATTTACAAAACTACTTCCCAAACAACTACCAGTGTTATCTGCTACCACAAATCTGATTTGTCTTGATACTTTTTCCATAACATAGCTTACCTGATTTGAAATTTCTTGATCTCCTAATATCTTTTTTTGTTCCCGTATTATAGAAATAAAAATAGTGAAAACAATAGATAAAATAATAAAAAAAACAGATAAAGCAACTATCAATTCTATTATGGTAACTCCACGGTTGTTGAAAAAATATTTTAAATTTTTCATTAGATTTGTCCCTAAATAAGATTCTACTGTAAATTATATATATATCCGATTGTATTAAAATTAAATGGCAAACTGTTATAATTCCAAGTTACTAAAATATCAACCTTCAAAATATCTATATTTGTTGTTGGTTGAATAATAGTAACTTTTCTTTTAAAAATAGTAGCCTCTCCAGAGTCGTAACTATAAAAACCATCTGAATTTACATTAAGAAAAGTATCTTGATAAGATTTTAGCTCATTAAATGATGTTTCCACAGCCGTTTTAGTTTTATAATCTAGTTCGCACCCCGTAGCACAAACATCAAAACCTTCTGACCAATTATTTCCTAATATAACATTATTATCTCTAATATTTTTTACTATCTCTATTCCTTCTTGACCTAAATAAGCTGCAATTAATCGATTTGGATAATTGGCATTTAAGATAATAGCTGGTTCTAAAAAACTGTAGATTCCAATAATTCCAAAGGATAAAATGGCAATAGTAACTATTAGTTCAACTACTGTGAATCCCCTATCGTTATGAAACTTGAAACGTAAAACTTGAAACATTAATTTATCTTTTTAATAATACCCCAAAGCATTGCTCCAATTTCTTCTGATAATTTTAATAATTCTTGATAATCTTTTTCATTTAGATATTTTTCTGTATAAGAAAAGTACAGCAAGTATTTACATTCTTTTAATGAACCATAAGATATTTCTAAAAAATTCTTATGAACTTTATCCTTAACTCTTGCATACCCTTCTATGTAATTAAGAATTACTGAAATAGATGCTCTTCTTAACTGAGAAGTTACACCAAATAATTCTTCTTTAGGAAAACTTTTGGTAACTCTATAGGCTGAATGGGCAAAATCATCCATCTTATTTTTTAATTTTTCGTGATATGTTTCAGGTTTCATGTTTTATAATACTACTTAACTTCTACTAAACCCTTTGTATTTACTGAAACTCTTCTATTATTTGTCACATCAGATTCTATGGCCAAAATAATATCCATATAATTTTGACCCCCTTCTAGGTCAACTATATTAGTATTAAGATTAGATGAATTAAAATTAATACTTACCCTTTGACCGATTATATTTTGCATACCCTGAATTATTATCCCCGGTTCCTTGGCACTAAAATCAATTGTATCAACAATATAATCTGACGAATCGTATTGTTCATTACCCGGTGCTCTGTCGGCATATATAACATATTTTTTATTCCCTAAAATCTCTAAATCAACATACACTCCGTATCCATCTACCGCCTGCTCTATTCCAGATAAATCCTTATATATCATAGCCGACAAAGCCATATTTTGCGCCTTACTTAAATCTTGGCCTAATTGATACGAAACTCTGGAAATAGAAAATTTAAATCTAATCTTGTAAAAATTTGAAATTACAATAGATGTAAAAATCGTAATTATAGTAATAACCACCATTAATTCTATAATTGTAAACCCCGCTAGAAATTTTATTTTAGGCTTTTTTATTTCTCTATTTAGCATAATATATTTAAAAAATTTATACACCCGTGAAGTGCTTAAAAGTTTTTGAATTCAAAAACTTTTATCAAAACTTCTAACGGGGGAAACCCTCTTTTACTTTTTAAAATATTAAAAAATTCAAATACCAACTTATAATTTGTTGCCCCCAAAACATAGCAACAAACATACCTAAAATTAAAAACGGAGCAAACGGTATCTGACTTTTCAATCCCACCACCTTACCTCCAAAAGATATACTTGAAAAAATAAAAATCAAGCCTATTATAGCACCAAAAAAGAAGCTTAAAAATAAACCAATTAAAATATTAGGGAAACCTAATAAAAGGCCCAATAAAACTACTAATTTACAATCTCCAAAACCCATCCACTCGCCATTTGATATAAAAAATATAATCCAAAAAAATAAAAATGATATTAATCCCGCCCAAAAATAATTTAAGATTAAAAGATTAAAGTTTAAAAATAATTGATATAAAAAAGTTACAACAATAGCTGGTAATAAAACCTTGTCCGGAATTATAAAATATTTTAAATCGTATACAAAAATCGTTATCATAGAACATGAAATATAAAACATGAAACAAAGAGCGATTAAGTCTTGCAAACTAATAATTGGTAATTGATGGTTAAAAATCAACAAGAACATCAATCCTGTGGCAATTTCCACTAAAGGGTATTGAATTGATATTTTTTTATTACAATATTTACAATTACCTTTTAAAAAAATATAACTAAAAACCGGAAATAGATCTATCCATTTTAATTCATGCTTACAATTGGGACAATAAGACCTACCACCTAAACTTTTATCCCTCTCCAATCTATAGATAACACTATTTAAAAAACTACCGATTATTAGACCAAATAAAAATATATAAAAGTTAAAAATATAATTCATAATAATCTTATTTTATCATTTTTGAATAAAATAAAAAACACCCTTTACATAATAAGGGTATTTTTTAAAGACAACTCTTATCTAAACAACAAAACTATACACACAAAGCCACGGCTCCAGTTGGACACTCTGTAGCGCAAGCAGTTGTTGTTTGTTTTTTGGTTCCATCAGAATCTATACAAAATGTAGTACCAGTAGGTTCAGCTGTAGTTACATTCATTGTTGAACAAGCACAAAATGCTGTGTTACCAGTATTGACTTCACAAACAGCAGTACCGCCCGCACCTGTAATTGCAGCCTGAGGACCAGTAAAGTTAGCAGTTCCGCAGAAACCACTATAACTACTATTAGTATCAAAATACACAGCTGCATTAGTCAAAATGGTAGATAAATTACCTTTTATCGCAGCATTTCTGCCCCTATTTATATAGGATGTAACATTAACTAAAACTATAGCCGCTAAAACAGCAATAATAGCGATAACTACTAATAACTCAATAATAGTGAAACCTTTTGATTTATTTGTTATCATTTTTTTGATTAAAATAAATTTTCTTTTCTTTTAGCTAAATAAAATTTCAATCCGTTAACCGTAAAATTATTTAACTAGACGAATTTAATAATTTCGACCTTTTTTATTTAAAACTTTAATTAATTATATAACCTTTAAAAATAGCAAACAATAGCACTCCTGTGGATAACTTTAGAACAATTATACTAATTAGAATAATTTATATTGTCCCTATAGCGCCATAAAGCGAAGAAAGCACAGATATCGCAAGTACAGTTATAATAACACCTAATATAACTATAATAATTGGCTCCAAAAGAGTAGAAAATAAATCTATTGATCTTTTTATCTCTTTTTGATAAAAACCCACAACTTCAGTCAGTACCTCGTCTAATTTGCCTGTTTCTTCGCCAACGCGTACAATTCTCACAACAAACAAAGGAAAATAATCTTGGTGATTAGACATAACCGAACTCATTTTTTCTCCTTCAGAAACTTTCTGCTCTATCTCAGAGATAATTCCCTTATAAACAAAATTATTCACTGTATCTTCTGTAATTTTTAAAGCCTGGTTGATTGATATCCCAGCAATTAACAAAGTGGAAATATTACTACAAAACCTAACCAGAAAAACTTTTTTTACAAAATCCTTAATAAAAGGCATTTTTAATAATATTTGATCGTATCTTTTTTTCCCTTTTTCAGTATTAAAGTAATAAATCGTCCAACCCACAACTATAAATAACAATAATATCAAGAACCACCAATAATTTTCTAAAAATTTAAACATACCTAATACTATCTTGGTAAAAAAAGTGGGCTCAACTCCCGTTTCCTGAATAATGGAGGCGATTTTCGGCATAAAAACTTTAATAATTATTATTAGCACAACAAAAAGCACAGACATCACGAAAATAGGATAAACCATTGCCTGTCTTACTTGAGCTATAATATCACTCTCGTTTTCTAAGTGATCTGAAACATAGTAAAGAGCTTCAGAAATCTTACCAGACGCTTCTCCAGATTTAATTAAATTTACATAAAATTTATCAAAAATTAATGGGTGTCTACTAAAGGCTTCTGATAGAGGAATACCATCTTCCACTAGTTTAGAAATTTTTATTACAGCCTCTTTCAAACTTAATTTATGAGTTTGTATGGCTAAACTAGAAAGACTTTGAACTACAGGTACTCTAGATTCTAGCATTAAAGATAGTTGTCTAAAAAATATTGCCAAGTCTTTCTTAGAAACTTTTTTACTAAATTCTATTTTCCTAAAAATAGATTCTCTAACTTTCTGCTCCTCTATAGAAGTGATAAAAACGTTATATTTTTGCAAAAGTAAAGCCGCATCTTCTTTAGAATAAGCCTCAATTATACCTGTTTCTATTTTACCTTCTTTAGTTCTAGCTTTGTAATTAAACTTCATTTCAAAAAATAGTCTTTATGTTTTTAGCTAACTAAAAAAATGAGTATTTTTTATTTTTATGTTTTTACTTTTTGGATTTTTATCTTAAAAAACTTCTCAACTCTGTTGGGTTAAAAGAATAATCGATAGAGTCTTTCACAGAAATTTCTTTTCTCATCACCAAGTCAGCTAAAGATCTATTTAAAGAAAGCATCCCTTCTTTTGAAGATGTTTCAATCACAACTGGAATTTCGTGATTTTTATTTTCTCTTATTAGGTTAGAAACTGCTGTATTAGAAAGCATAACTTCGCAAGCAGGTATAAATCCACCCTTTAATCTTGGGACTAATCTTTGTGAAACCACGCCAAGCAAAGATCCTGCCAACTGAAATCTAATTTGATTTTGTTGCTCTGCCGGAAAAACATCTATAATCCTATGAATTGCCTGAGCAGCTGAATTAGTATGAAGTGTAGCAAAAACTAAATGTCCAGTTTCGGCCGCCGTTATTGCAGTAGATATTGTTTCTAGATCCCTCATTTCTCCAACCATTATCACATCGGGGTTTTGCCTAAAAACAGCCTTAAGAGCACTGCCAAAACTATTAGTATCAACTGAAACCTCTCTTTGTTCAACTATAGATCTATCTGATTCATAAACATACTCTATTGGATCTTCAATAGTAATAATATGAAGAGCTCTGGTATGATTTATTTCATCTATTAGTGATGCTAAAGTAGTAGATTTTCCCTGACCAGATGCACCCGTAACTAAAACTAACCCTTGCGATTTATGAATAAAATCATGTAAAACCGGAGGCAAAAATAACTCTTCAATAGTTTTAATTTTAGGAGAAACAAGACGCATCGCCAAACTAATATAGCCTCTCTGAAAAAAAGCATTAACCCTAAATCTAACCTTGCCATCAAAATCATAAGAAAAATCAATTTCTTTATCTGATAATAATTTAGTTTTTTTTAATTCATCCATCAAACTAAACGCCATTCCTTTAGCACTTTCTGCAGTTATAACCTTTTCTTTTTGCAGTGGTATTAACTGTCCTGTAATTCTTATTTTGGGATAATGACCAACAGAAATCAATAAATCAGAAGCATTCTCTTTGATAGTTATGTCTAGTATTTTTTTAAAACTTTGTGAATAATCCATAAAAATTAAATTTATAATTTAAAATTCCTAGATAATTTCTAATTATTAGATCTATTTTAATATTTCATTAACAGTATTTATCATTTCTTCAGGGGTCAATTCTACCTTCAAAAAATATTTTATTACTCCAAAGTCAGAAATATCATCAGGATAATCTTTTGGCGCAAGGTTAGAAATTACTATAACTTTTAAATTACGAGTCTTGAGATTTTCCCTTATAATCTTTAAAATTTCACAACCATCAATCTTAGGTAAGTTAATATCTAATACCAATAAATCTGGCTGATTGTTTTTTATTTTTTCTAAAGCCATTTGACCATCTCTGGCAATATCAACTCTGTATCCCTCTCGACCAAACTGATTGGTATATATATCTATTATAAATGGATCATCTTCTGCTAATAGAATTGTTTTCATATCATCCACAAGTTACAAATCCTCACTAATTACTAAAAACAAATCTGTAATTAAGTTTGATTTGTAAAACTATTATTCTTTTTCCATCGTTGCCCTGGTTATTTCATCTATAGTTGTATCTCCCGCTAAAACTTTTAAAATACCTTCTTGGGCCATTGTTAACATTCCTTGTTTTTGGGCTATTTTTAAAATCAAACTCTCTGATGGATTATTTAAAATTATATCTACTATTTCTTCTGTCATAGATAAAACCTCATAAAGACCTATTCTCCCCTTATAACCCTTAAAATTACACAGCTCACAACCATTAGCTTCGTATACATATAAAATTGGATTAGGTATATCAATTTCTTTTTTTACAAATTCTGGCAAACCGCTTAAACTTTTTGTAATATAATTTTTAATTTTATCGTTTATCTTTACTTTCTTTTTACATTTTTCACACAAAGTCCTAATCAGTCTTTGAGAGATTGAAATTCTTAAAGTAGAGGGAATTAAAAATGGTCTTATGCCCATATCAATCAATCTTGGAATAACACCCACTGCAGAATTAGTGTGTAGTGTAGATAACACAATATGACCAGTCAAAGAAGAATGTATAGCTAAATTAGCTGTTTCCTCGTCTCTAATTTCTCCCACCATAATAACATTTGGGTCTTGTCGTAAAATTTGCCTTAACCCCTCTGAAAAAGTGTAGCCAATTTCTGGTTTAACTTGAGATTGATTAACACCATCAATAGAATATTCAATAGGATCTTCAATAGTAACGATATTAACACTTTCTTTATTTAAAACAGTAAGAAAGGCATACAAAGTCGTAGTTTTACCAGACCCAGTAGGACCAGAAGATATAATTAATCCATAAGGCTTTTTAATAGCATCCTGTATTAACTTTAAATTTCTCCCTGATAATCCCATTTTATCAAAAGATTTCAAACCCTCTCTCGCATCTAAAATTCTGATTTCAATTTTTTCTCCGTATAAGGTTGGAAAAGTGGCTACTCTAAAATCAATGTCCTTATTATTTATTTTAGCCGAAAAACGGCCGTCCTGAGGAATTCTATTTTCATCAATTTTTAAATTAGCTAAAATTTTAATTCTGGAGGCTATGGCCAAATGAACGTTTAAGGGCAAGAAAAGACTTAAATGCAAAATACCATCTTGCCTGAATCTAACATTTAATTTTTCTCTAGTAGGCTCTATATGAATATCTGAGGCGCGACCCTCAATGGCATGGCGTAAAATAACCAAAACCATTTTAACAATCGGAGCCTCCTCAGATATTGTTACCAGATTTGATCCCTTAGCTAAAGCAATTAAAATTTCATTTTTCTCTTTACCTAGTTGCTCTAAAGCCTTCTTAGTCTCTCTTTTTAAATTACTATGTTGCTTTAAAATACTATCTAAATCAGTAAAAGTTA
>Ga0209542_10008073_pt1 | contig 19791 bp, 20 predicted proteins | sample RifCSPhighO2_01_FD_184028 | JGI IMG/M metagenome (GOLD analysis project Ga0209542, IMG submission 184028) | Soil microbial communities from Rifle, Colorado - Rifle CSP2_plank highO2_0.1 (SPAdes) (version 2) | ecosystem: Environmental > Terrestrial > Deep subsurface > Rock core/Sediment ...
ACTTTCCCATTCCTCTCACCTTCATTCTTCCATCCCAACTATCTATCTCAAGCGAATACACAATACCGATTTTTTTATCGATTGATAATTCAGAAAATCGATCTCCTTGATTAAAAAAAATTATTTCAAGCGGAGAACTATCATTAGATTTTATTTGCAATTTAAGATGATTGCTCTTTGAACCAAAAAGACGTGCATCTGATATTTGTCCTATCGAGTAAAATAAAGGCCGTCTGTTTCCTACGCCAAATGGTTCTAATCGTTGCAGCTCTTGCACGAGCTTTAACGACGTTTGCTGTAACAGCAGTTCCATATCAACTTCCAACCTAGGTATTAAATCATTGTTTGAAATATGTTTTTTAGCTTTTTTTTGTGCTTCCTTAATAAATATTTCAATATCTGATTCTTTAATCGTAAATCCGGCCGCTGCTTGATGACCACCAATATCGACTAAATACTTCGATAACGATCGTAAAAAAGCAGTGATATCAAAACCAGATATCGACCTGGCCGATCCTTTGTAAAAACCGTCAGACTTTGTCATGATCACTGCCGGACGATAAAATTTCTCGACAATTTTCGAAGCAATTAAACCAATTATTCCCTCTTCCCAATGATCCGAATACAAAATGATTAATTTCTGATTACTTGCCCCAAGCGAAGTCGAAGAGACCATTTTTTCTGCTTCTTTTATCGCCTCCGTGACTAACTCTTGCCTTTGTTTATTAGTTTCTCCTGCTTTCTTGGCCAAAGCGACCGCTTTTTCAACGTTAACAGTACACAATAACCGCAAAGCATCTATCGCATGTGTCAATCTCCCAAAGGCATTGATTCTGGGCGCAATGATAAAACCGACCTCATAAGGGCTTAAATCTTTACCATCAATCTTTGTTTCTTTTAGTAAATGACTGATCCCTAAGCGTTTTGTCTTTGATAATTGTTCCAGTCCGTATTTGACAATACTTCGTGACGGTCCAACTAATGGCACTAAATCTGCAATAGTGCCGATTGAAGCCAAACCCAAGTAATCAGTCAAAAAATTATTGTTTAATTGTTCTATTGTTCGATGGTTAAATTGTTTAAGCTTGTTAAAAATTTCTTTAGAAAAAAAATATGCAACCCCACTACCTGAGAGTTTATCGGTATGAAAAACAGCCAAAGCATCATCATGTTTTTTATCAAGTTTTTGATGATGATCAGTGACGATAACTGGCATACCAATAGATTTGGCATAAGCAATTTGCTCATGAGCGACAATGCCATGATCAACGCTTATAATAAGCGCGGGGTCAAACTGTTTTTTTATGTTATCGATACCCTTTTTTGAAAATCCATATCCTTCTGTTTTACGATCCGGTACATAGGGCATCACTTTAAAACCCAAAAGATGTAACGTCTCCCATAAAATTGCACCACCAGTGATACCATCAGCATCATAATCGGTATAAACAACAATGGTTTTTTCTTTTTTTTGTATTTCCTTCAACAGCTTGATAATTTTCCCAAAACTACTTTGGTATTCTTTACTATTTTTAAAAAAAGATGACAGATGTATATTTTCCGGTAATTGCGGATTGATAAATGATTTAATGTCAGGAATTTTGCGATCTTGAAGTAGATAATCAACGATTGTCGTGATATTAGTTTCTTTTTTAATTGTACGTTTGATATCTAGTTTCATAGTAAAATAGCATTATGAAGACAAAACTCATTCTACCAAAAGAAGTTTTTGATTTTCTGACTGTTTTTAAAAAAGCAGGATTTGAGATTTATGTGGTTGGTGGTGCTGTCAGAGATTTGATTTTGGGTAGAAATACCAACAATTGGGACTTCACAACCAATGCCAACCCAGAAGAAATCCAAAAAATATTTTCTGACAGTTTTTATAACAATGATTATGGAACTGTGTCTGTGCCAATTAATTTAAATAGTCAAAAATTAATCTTCGAAATCACTCCATTTCGCAAAGAATCGAATTATGCAGATTTCCGTCACCCACAAAAAATTGAATGGTCCGACACAATTGAAGATGATTTGAAACGTCGTGACTTTACTATAAATTCGATCGCATTTGACGGGAGTAAAATTATTGATCCTCACGATGGACAAGCCGATCTGTCAAATAAAATAATAAGAACTGTTGGCGATCCTGATAATAGATTTGCTGAAGATGCACTCCGCCTGATCCGGTCAATTAGGATTGCTTGTACTTTAGGGTTCTTTTTGGAAGATGAAACAAGAAAATCAATACAAAAGAATGCCAATCTTATTCAAAATATTTCCTGGGAAAGGATTTCAATGGAATTTTTGAAAATACTTGGCTCTCCTCATCCTGCAGAAGGAATTACGTTCTTAAAAAATACCGGACTTTTAAAATTTATCCTACCTGAATTGGAAAAATGTTTTGCCATTCCTCAAAAAAGCCCGAAACGACATCATATTTATGACGTCGGGACTCATTCTGTTGAAGCTCTAAAAGCTTGTTCCTCAACCGATCCAATCACCAGATTTGCTACCTTGATTCATGATATCGGTAAAGCCGACACATATCACAAAGACGACAGCGAACTTATCACTTTTCATAATCATGAAATTGTCAGTGGTCAACTTGCAACTATCATTGCCGACAGATTCCGACTTTCTAAGGAACAAAAAAAGAAACTTGTGACTTTGGTGAGATATCATATGTTTACGGTTTCAGAAAAACAAACCGACAAGGCGCTGCGTCGCTTTATTAAAAATGTCGGTAAAGAAAATTTAGATGAAGCATTAGCTCTAAGAATTGGGGACCGGATCGGCAGCGGTGCAAAACCAACATCATGGCGTACGGAACTATTTAAAAAACGACTCATTGAAGTCCAAAAAACACCTTTTGCAATTACCGACCTCAAAATCAATGGTCTGGATGTTATGAAAATACTGAACTTAAAGCCTGGACCAAAAATCGGTGAGGTATTATTGGAAATATTTAATTTAGTGGTCGAAAATAAAATCAAAAATGATAGAAAACTCCTAATTAATCATCTTTCACGCTTTACCATAAATTCAAGTAGTGGTGTTGCCACAAAAGGCGAAGAATAAGTTCCGGTTATTGTCCCAATAAGAAGCATGATGACAAAGAAACGAATCACCTCTCCTCCAACAAGAGTGAGTGCCACAAGCATAAGGATTATCGTCAATGAATTGTTTAATGATCTTACCATAGTTTCCGTTAAAGCTCGATTTGCAATGGTACTAAAATCCGTCTTCCATTCTTTCTTGCGGTGCTCTCTGATTTTGTCAAAAACGACAATAGTATCATGGACGGAAAAAGACATGGTAGTTAAAATTGCCGTGACAAATAATAAATCAAGCTCCGCTCCAAAAAAATGGCTGATTATAGAATAAGATCCAAATAGCACCAATAAATCATGCAATGCCGCTAAAATTGCCGCGAAACCATACTTTAGATTTTTAAATGCAAATGTTAAATATAATAATATTCCTACCCCAGCAATTAATGAAGCAGTCATTGTTTTAATTATTGTTTCTTTACCTAAAGTAGGACCAACTGTTTCAAATCTTAGCAGTTGTATTTTTAGGTTCATTTTCTTTTCCATTTCATCGCGAATCTGTTTTTCTTTTTTTTCATCGATTGAAGCAGCTCTTAGATGAAGACTACCCTTATTTGAGATGGTAGTCGTATAGATTTTTACTTTATTGTTTTTTAAGATCGTCTCTATATCTTTCTTATTAATATTCTTGTTAAACTGATACTCAATATTAGAGCCACCGGCAAAATCAATAGAAACATTAAATCCATAAAATACGATGGAAAATAATCCTGTCACAATCACTATCGTTGAGATAAGAAAGTAAACCCATTTATATTTTAAAAAGTTAATCACTTTGGTTTATAAAATAAATAAATTAATCGTTTGGTTATAAAGACACCGGTAAATAAACTTGTCATAACTCCGATAAATAAAGTTAGAGCAAAGCCCTTGATCAAACCAAACTGCGGAAAAATATCCCAATTCAACGGATTAAAAAGAATAAAGGCAACCAGAAGTGTGGTTATATTAGCATCTTTTATGGCGTCTATCGCGCGGCCGAATCCCCATCGTATCGCCGAGTTAAAATCATTACCTCGTCTTTGTTCTTCCTTGATCCGCTCAAATATTAAAATATTACTGTCAACTGCCATTCCGATCGATAAAATAAATCCGGCAATTCCGGGTAGTGTCAAAACTATCGGAATAATTTTAAAAATTGCTAAAGAAATTAGACCGTAGATAATAAGTGCCATGGTTGCGATAACACCCAGGCGTCCATAATATAGCATCATAAATAATACAACCGCTAATAGTCCGACAATCCCGGCAATTAGACTTTTATTCACTTGATCTTGACCAAGTGACGGTCCGATATTTCGCTGTTCAATTAACTGAATCGAAACTGGTAAAGCACCGGAATTTATGGCGATCGAAAGTTTCTTCGCTTCATCAAGTGAGAATTCTCCGGTAATAATCGCTTCACCACCAGTTATTTGTTGTTGCACCGTCGGAATAGAAAGTGGAAAATCGTCTAGAAAAATTGCGACGGGTCGACCGACATTTCGACCGGTAATCACCTCAAACATTTTCGCGCCTTCACCGTTAAACTCCAACCCTACACTTGGTTTACCCGTCTGGTCAAACTGAACAACAGATCTTTTGACATATTTTCCAGTCAAACCAGTTCTTTTACTCATTTGTAAAAAAAGTGGTGTTGTAGTAGCGATTTTTGCCTCTAGACTGGCTTGTTCACGAAAATCCAGCTGTGCTGTCTGGCCAATCAAGGCTACAGCTTCCGCAATATTAGTGATACCAGGTAAATCAACGACTATCCGATCGCTATTTCCTACTTTTAAAGTCTGAATATTTGGTTCGGACACACCAAATAGATTGACGCGTCGTTCTATCGTGTCTCTTGTTGAGACAAGAGCATCGAGTCTATCAGCTTTTGAAACGTTTTTCATATCAGCTTCAAAAACCAGATGGCTTCCTCCTTTTAAGTCGAGACCCAGTTGAGTATTAAAACTTTTTTTTATGGATTTCCCGAATAGTTTAACATCTATATTCGGATGAGTAAAAGAATAAGAAATTTTCTTCTTGCCTAATGAGAAATTAATATTTAATTTCTGCGGCAAATCAATATAAATAATAAAAAGAAATAACAGAAGAAAAATTCCTAGTCCGATTTTATTTGTTTTCATTTCATCAACTCACTCTCTTCACCTATAACCATAAACTTGGGTTGTTTTAAAAAACCCCATAGAAAAGGATCATTATTTTTTTTACGAAAACTAAATTCTTCCTCTGTCATCACCGTATAATTAATTTCAAAACCGATTTTTTGTTCCGCGGAGGATATTATAGCGATAATTTCTGGAATAACAACCATTCCAACAATAAGTAAATAAACTTCACCCTTGGTAATTTTTTGTTTTTTTAAGAATTTCTCAGATGCACATAGGAATTTTATCTTACCAAGGCGGGGTAGATTTTTTAAAATCTGCTGAGTAAAGTAATTTTCTTTAAAGAAAATTCTTAAAAATTCATTAAAAAAGATATATTTATCATTAATTGTATAAATGACTTTATTTAATCTTTTTTCTCTCTTCAATATTTTTCCACTAGTTAATATATCAAGTTCGCGCTTAACAGCATTAATCTCCTCGTCTACCTCACGACCGATACGACGGAGATGATAACTGGTAGATATATCTTGATAAAAAAGACCTAAAATTTTTCTTCTGGTTTTAGATGGAATGATATATTCCAACATAAAATAAACTTAGTAGGCTACTGTATTTCCTTTCGGTAAAATTTCTATAAATGTTTGACCTCTATTTAACGCTACTTCACTTCCTCTTGAATCGTAAAATCTCATCCTTGTAAACGCGTCTTTTTTTCGCCATCGGCCTTTTTGTGCCTTTCCATCCTGGAATATAATTGCTTCCCCATCGCCTGTTGTTTTATATAATAAATGTTGACCTTCTGTGTAATTATCTCTTGCTGTCGACTCATTCATAAAAACAACAGCCACATTTTTTGCTTCAATCTGTTTATCATTATTTTTATTGATATGTGGTTGACCACCATTTATTCTTTTAAACGTATTACTCTTGGCATTATATTCCCAAGTCACCGCGTATTCATTCTTACCTTGCCAGAACTCAAAATCAACCTTAGTCACTTCTGCGGGATTGACCGGTTCATCGTCTTTAAATTTCCAAGATTCAAACTGACTATTCCATTCATTCCCTTCTTCATCTACATTAGATAGCTTTCTTTTATTGACGGCATAATCCCATAATTTCTTTGTCGTTGAATATACGGTGTGCTCGGTCGCACGATTCGGTAACCTGTCATAATCACGCCACATCACTGGAAAAGGAATAAAATTTAAATCGTTATAAGATCCCCATTTCAACTTTACGATTTTGCCCAATGCATCAGCCGGTGCTCCATTACCACATCCGGAGCCGGTTGTGCGGTTACAATTAGCGCCACCAACATGAACATAAAGAGGATATTCACCATATTCACTTAACATATCAATAAAATACACTCTCGCTGAACGAATTGGACCGACATAACCATCACTATCTTTACAATAAAAAACCGCTATAAATCTCGTGATTCCTCCTTCCGCGACCGCTTCATAGACGACGTCTGCCGAAGTAAGCCCCGATTGAGGTCTTGCATCTATTGAGTTTTCAATCATTATTCCCAAAGGTCGCCTCTTTTCCCAAAGTTCTTTATGGGCTTTAGTTAACATCTCTCCGGATAAGGGACATTCTTCTGTCTTTGGGGCACTGGTATCTATTATTACATTGCCTTTACTGTCTACCGGTGGTTTGTATTTTAAGGATGGTAAGCTAATTTTTTGCGTTAAACTTGAGATACTACCTGTAGAAAAAAAATAAAAAGAAAAATAAGTTGAAATTATATACAAAGCAACCGCGCTTAAAATAAATATTTTTTTGTTCATAAATCTGTTAATTTTAGTTAAAAATTTATTAATTTAATTTATTTGGCTTTTTTAATGACATCTTTTTCTTCTTGAGATAAATCATATTCTCCAGCCTTACCTTCTTTAATCTGTTTAGCATATATTCTAACTCCTTCACGTGTATACAAAAAGTTTAAAACCAATCCACTATTTTCCGCATCCAGAAGTGAAATTACAAAACTTTGATCACCCGCAACTCTATCAAAAGGATTAAATCTTAAAAAACCAATCTTTTGAAAATGCTTTTTATTGTCACTCGTAATTTGCTTTAGGCTTTTGTTTATCAAGACAATTTCATTTTCACAGACTGATTCCTTCTCAAGGATGCTATCTAATACTTCGTCAATATTCTTTTTCTTTGTTCTGGTCGTTAAACCATAATAATGCGCTCTTAAACGGAAAATAATCATTGAAATTATCCCCAGCCAACATATAATCACTGCTGAAATTAGATAACTTAACATGGTTTGTTCATTTTATCTTCTTTACAATCTTGTGTCAATATCATAAAATGTCGACAATATGCCCAAAAAAACAAAGTGGCAAAAAAAATTAGCAGACTCCCGACGACAAACAGTTCTGACTTTAGATTCTACAAATCTTCCTCCACTACCACAAAGTGAAAAAAGTCCGATTCTAAATAAAACTATATCTCCAATTCAGTTATCTTCGGAGCCTAAAGAGGCTTTCTCTGGCTATGAATCACAACTTAGACTATATACTTTTTCTGATTTGAAGAAGACCGGTATAATCATGATATTTCTATTTGCGCTTGAATTTATGTTTTTTTATGCTAAGCTTAAGGGTATTTTATTAAAATAGGCACGAAAATACCTTTTTTGTGCTCATTAATAATGGAGGGAGGTGAAACTATATGGCCACCATGTATTGTGTAAAATGCAGAGCTAAAAAAGAAGTTGATAATCCAGAAAAAGTCACCATGAAAAACGGCAAGCCTGCTTTAAAATCTAAATGCCCCGATTGCGGAACAGGCATGTATAAAATAGGTTCTGCTTGAGTTAATTGATTTTTTGTCAATTATTTCTGCCTGCCAGATATGAATATTTATATTTATATTTGTCGGGCAGAATTTCTCTAATCAAGTTTTTTAATAGCTTTGAGTAAATCAATGCTCGATTTATTATTAATAAATGAAGTCACGATTTCCAATCTTCCTCCTATTTGCTTTGCTTGACTTATCTTTTTTGATAATAGCTTATCATTCTCAGTCACGGCAATGATTTCGGGCTTAATTTTATTGACCATCTTCATATAATCATTATCGTCAGTAAAATATGGCAACATCACCACGCTATCAACACAATCTAAATAAGAGAGTATTTCGGCTCTTTCCTGCTGGGTATGAAATGGATTTCTCTTTTTTTTTACTCTTATAAAATCGTCGCTCTCCAGAGCTATAATTAACCAATCTCCTTTCTTTTTTGCTGCGATTAAAAATCTTAAATGACCAATATGAAAAATATCAAAACAACCACCAACTAACACTTTCACACCTTTATTATCTTGTGACAAATTGTAGGCTTGATAAGCCAATATCTTATTGCCGGTCATAATAGTCTATTATAATTAAATCATGACTTATAAAACTGAGATTACATCGGACACTCACAAATGTTTATTAATCGCTAAGAAAAAAACCGCCGCAGTACTTCTTTTTGATCAGGCCTTCAAAAAATATAATATCGAAATCTTTTTTTCAAACGACCTTCCAAAGAGAATTGACCATTTTGATTATATCTGTATATTTAATCCGCAAGAATCCACATCTGAAATTATACCCCATTTGCCTCTCAATAAAAAAATATTGATCATTCTAGATCAACAAAAAGAAGCACTTCAAAAATACGAAGTAGAAATGGTAGAGAAACAGCAGATTAAATTAGTTAATGTTGATCTCCATAGAATTGATAAGAACATCATTGATAAAATACTCTGGTTCTTTTTTTCAAAATCCCAAAGTTATTCTCTTGATCTTCAAACCAGCATCAGAAAAAGCACTACCCAAAAAGTTTCCCCATCAATATCCAAGTTTAGTTTAAAAAAGTTTTTATTAATTCTTTTTACTTTATTTGTTTTTATCGAACTGCTTTTTATATTCCCGTTTGCTTTATCAGCTGTCTTTATGAGTCGGGGAATAAATGATTTAAAAATGGGCAATTGGGCAAACCTCAAACAAAATGTTAAAATAGCTGTTGGCTTAAACAAATCAGCGAACGATTTATATCATGTTGTTCGACCTACCTATTCCTTCTTTTATTTGGCGCTTCTTCTTGATGATATGTTTTTAATCGAAAATAAATCATTGAATCTTTTGACTGACAGTATTTCTATGGGTGAAAACGGTCAACGAATCAGCTATTTATTTTTTCATTCACCAAGAGAACAGGATAAAAATGAGTTAAAGACTCGTTTTAACACTTTAAAAAAACAGATAGAAGCATCGACAAATAATTTTAAAATCTTGGGTGATAAATTGACAAATTACAATTTTTTTTATGTATCAGGACTAAATTCTGATTTTGAGACAGTGAACTCATTACTGTCTCAAATCAATAAGATGACACCCCATTTAAATCAAATACTTGGAGAAAACAGTGAAAAAAAATATCTGATTTTTTTTCAAAATAATATGGAAATCCGCCCCGGGGGTGGTTTTATAGGATCCTATGCAATCATTAATGTCAAAGACTTTTCCATCGTTGAATTAAAAATTGAGGATGTCTATGAAACGGATGGACAGCTTAAAATACATTTCGACCCTCCGGACGCTATTAAACAATATCTTAAACAACCTCATTGGTTTTTAAGAGATTCAAATTTCTCACCGGATTTCCAAGAAAATTTTAAACAGGCGGAGTTGTTTCTTAGTAAATCCATAAATGTCGAAGGATTCGATGGTGGAGTTGCTCTGACAACAACAGCAATTACTAATTTACTTGAAGCGACAGGCCCAATATACCTATCTGATTATGGTGAGACAATAAACAAGGATAACTTTTATATTAAGACACAAATTCAGTCAGAAAATGACTTTTTCCCCGGCTCAAAACAAAAAAAGAATTATTTATCAACTTTAACAAACGCTATTCTGGCAAAACTGGATACGATTCCTCTTAAAAATATTGCCACTGCCTTAAAAAAATCGCTTGACGAGAAACAAATGGTTCTATATTTTAAGTATACTCCTGTCCAAAAAGATATTGAGCAGTTTGGCTATAGCGGTAAAATAGCCGCATTAGATTGCGCTAAAACCTTATTAACAAACGAGCCTTGTATTGCCGACGGCATTGTCCCAATAGATGCTAATCTTGGAGTTAATAAAGCCAATTTTTTCGTGAAGCGACTGATGACTATGAAGATAAAAATAAAAGAAGAAGGGCAAATCGAGCATTTATTTTCAACTACGTTCATAAATAATTCATCTTCAGACATTTATCCCGGCGGATCTTATAAAAACTACCATCAAATTTATCTACCACGGAAAGCCAATGTGAAAAATGTCTATCTTGATACCCAAAGAGTCAATGACTATGAAATAAAAAATGTTGATCAGTTTAAAATCATCTCACTATTAATTGAAATCGCCCCGCAGCAAACAAAGACAGTTAAAATTGAATATGATTTAAAAATTCCTGATTATGATGGAAAGATGCTCTATCAGTTAGTCGTACAAAAACAAATTGGAGCATTAAATAATGATCTTGTGATAGAGTATAATTTTGATAGGGGTATCCGTATATTAAGACGTAATTTTACGGCTCTTGCAAAAGGAAATAGCTTAATCTATAATACCACTCTATCAAACGATCGAATTTTTCTGGTCGAATTTACAAAAAAATAACTAAAATATGTCAAAAAAAGAGCATGAATTTGAACTTTCAGTCGCCAAACGAGAAATTTTTGGCAAGAAATTAAATAAAATCCGCAAAAGCGGACTGATACCAGCCAATATTTATGGAGAAGGATTCAAATCCCAAGCAGTATCAATCAACCAAATTGCTTTTCATAAAACCTTTAAAAAAGCAAAAGAGACTCAAGTCGTATATCTTAAAATAGATAACAGTAAGGATAATATCCCCGTTTTGATCCATAATGTCCAACATCATCCTATAGACAATAAAGTGATTCATATTGATTTTAGAAAAGTAGATCTTCAGAAGAAGATCGAAACTGAAGTACCAGTCAAATTTATTGGCGAATCAGAGGCAGTTAGTCAGAAAAAAGGAGTCTTTCAAACGATATCTGATACTCTCTTGGTTGAAGCTTTACCTGACAAAATCCCTTCTCAAATTGAAGTAGATATCTCTAATCTTAAAGAAGTTAATGATCAAATTCAGGTCAAGTCGTTGAAAATCTCTACTGACTATGTATTTAAGGAAGACCCGGAAAAAACTATTGTCCGTATCACCGAACACAAAGAAGAAGAAATCGCTCCTCAAACCGAAGCGCCAACCACTGAGGTGACCGAGCAAAAAGAAGAAGTAGTAGAAGGCGAGGTCGCTACAGAAGGTAAACCTGAAGAAAAGAAAGCTGAAGAAAAACCCGTATCTAAAGAAGCAGAAAAACCAAAAGATGCCTGATATTTGTCTATTTTTTTTATATACTTGATCTTATGAAAAAAATACGCGTCGGCTTAAACGGATTTGGTCGAATTGGTCGCGCTTTCACTCGTATCACCTTCTCACGAAATAATCCCTTCGAAATCGTTGTCATCAATACCGGTAAAACACCCATAAACATGTTGGTATATCTTTTGAAACATGATTCGGTTTATCGCGATTTTGAAAAACAGGTCAAAGAATTGCCGAATGACATTTTAGTAGATGGTAAAAAAATTGCAGCTTATAATGTCCGTGAACCGGAAAAAATCCCCTGGGAAAAATATGATGTTGATATTGTCGTCGATTGCACCGGCGTCTTCAAAACCCGACCCGATCTTGAAAAACATATCCATGGTTCGGTTAAAAAAGTGATTTTAACCGCTCCAGCAAAAGATGAATCAATTCCATATATAGTCCTTGGAGTGAATGATAGTAACTTCAATTTTAAAAATGAAGATATCATTTCAAACGCCTCCTGTACCACTAATTGCGCTGCTCCAGTATTCAAAGTATTAAACGACTTGCTTAAAATAGAAAGCGGCTTTCTGACGACAACTCATGCATACACGAGCTCACAAGCTCTTCTTGATAATACCGGAAAAACATATGCCACGTCCCGTGCCGCTGCCCAATCCATCATTCCATCAACTACAGGCGCTGCCAAAGCGGTCGCAAGGGTCATTCCTGAGCTTGCAGGCAAGGTCGATGGCATGGCTTTACGGGTACCGACACCAACCGGATCTTTCACTGATTTCTCATGTATTGTCGCAAAAAAAACTACTGCTGAGGAAGTGAATAAATTATTTAAAGCCGCAAGTGAAACTACAATGAAAGGAATTCTCGGATATGCTACTGAGATTTTAGTATCATCCGATTACATCGGCTCTTCCTATTCATCTATATTTGATTCAAACTACACCAAGGTGATAAACGGTAATCTCGTCAAGGTTTACTCCTGGTATGACAATGAATGGGGTTACTCTACCCGATTGGTTGATTTGGTTGAAAGAATTGGAAAATATATTTAGGATTGACAGCTAAAAAAAATCTCCGTAGACTTATTCTAATGGATGATCAAGTTGTTAATTATATTAATCAAACACGGCAAGCTGGGGTCGCTGATCCAGAAATCAAGCAAAATTTACTTCAAGCCGGTTGGAGCGCTGAATCCATTGCGCCATATTTTACCCCATCACTGCCACCTATCCCCAGGCCAAAAGAAAAAGACCACATGACTTCACCGACTCGCTCTGGATCGCATACCATGTGGGATGCATTTGAACATGTATTACTTTTTTTCAGTCTTTATGTCTTGATTGGTGCTATAGCATTTATATTTCATGGGTTGATCGATAAATATGTTCCCGATCCAATTACAAGTGGTGACTTCCGATCATCAACAAACTATAATTATTATACTACAGTAATCCGATGGTCACTTGCTGCAATTATAGTTTCCCTACCTCTTTTTATTTTTTTCTTTCTTAATATCACTAAACGTACCGACAAATTACCGTCGCTACGTCAGCTTCGGGCACGAAAAACACTTGTTTATTTAACATTGATCGGAACATTTATTATTCTTGTTTGGAAGCTTATTCAGATTGTATTTACTCTTCTTGATGGCAATATTGCAAGTAATTTTATTCTTCACTTTTTAGTCACAACCGGGATCAGCAGTTTAATTTTTGCCTATTATGTCTTACAAGTAAAAGGAGACAAAAACTATGCCAACTAATATTCATAAATCACATTATATATTTCTTCTTTTAATTACTATATTAGCTCTTACTGCCTTATCAGGAGGGTTTTTATTAGCTGGATCGCCGGCTGAATCACGGGCAATAAACTATGATAAAAAGCGGATTGATGATGTTTATTCATTAAGGCGATCGATTGAGGATTACTACGAAACTAATAAAAGTCTCCCTGCTACTTTAAGTGATTTGAAACAACGTGAGGATATAGTCGATCCAGATACAAAATTACCATATGAATATCGGACCTCATCGCAGATTACATATGAACTTTGCGCTACATTTACCACAGATCTTTCTAAGATAGAAACGTATTACCTTACTTCCGAAGAGAAAAAGCAAATCAATAAAGGTAGAAGTTGCGTCACTTTTTCTATTCCCACATATCTTATCCCTACTCCCGCATCGAGTATTGGGGATATTATTTATTAATGAATTGAACTTAAAACACCTCTACTATTTTATTCCGCGAAGTACGGCCGGAGATGATATCTAGCTGTGACGGAGGAATCTGAAGATAATCCGCTAAAACTCGTATGACTGCTCTATTAGCTTTGTCATCTACCGGCGGCTCTACCACAGAAACCTTAAAATGTGTCTCGTCAATTTTCTCGATTTTTTCCTCCCGGGCATTTGGTTTGGTGTGGATAAAAAACTTCATACTAAATTATAAATTATCTTTGCTCACTATTTCACATACTATGTAATAAATTACTCGACAAGTATTTCTTGTATAATTGGTAATTATTTTATGTCCAAAAAATTTATCATTCTGTTTATAGTTTTTGTTGATGTATTGGGTATTGGAATTGTGATTCCCGTATTACCTTTTTTTGTCGAGTCATTCTCCAATTCACCTTCAACCGTCACCTCGCTTTTTGCTATATTTTCGCTGTGTGCTTTTTTCAGCGCTCCCGTTTTAGGTGCATTATCTGATTCCTATGGTCGCAGACCGATACTTTTGATTAGCATTTTCAGCACTGCAATAGGTTGGCTTGTCTTCGCTTCAGCCCAAAGTTTGGTTATGCTTTTCTTGGGAAGAATTATCGATGGTTTGGCTGCCGGCAACCTGTCTACCGCACAAAGTTATATGGCCGACGTCTCAACAAATAATAAGGAAAGAACATCTAATTTCGGTCTCATTGGTGTGATTTTTGGACTCGGTTTTATCATCGGACCAGCTATTGGAGGTATCTTGGGTCATATTGATCATCGATTGCCATTTTGGTTTGTAGGTATTTTGGCGTTGATAAATTTATTTTTAGCATATTTATATTTACCCGAAACGAAGATCCTTCATACAAGAACCACTTGGAAAATGAATAAAATCAATCCTTTTCCACCAATAAAACGGGCTTTTACTAATACTAAATTACGGCCCGGTTTCACTGCTTGGTTTTTGTTTGGAGTGGCTGTCGCTATTCAGCAGTCTGTATTTGCACTTTATACTGCTAAAATTTTTGGTTTTCAGGAAGCTGTAGTTGGGAGCATGATGACTTTGGTTGGTGTAATTTTAATCATCAATCAGGGATTTTTGCTAAGAAAATTTTGGCTTAAATACTTTTCCGAACCGAAATTAGAGATTTTGATGTTAACCGGACTAATGATTGGATTTTTGCTTATGGCAACGTCATTGTTGGTATTCTTTGTATTAGGACTGATTCTAGCTGCTTTTGGACAATCAGTGCTACGAGCTGTTATGACAAGCCAACTAGCCAGCGATGAAAAATCACGTGGGGAAATTCTGGGAATGATGACGTCAATCATGTCTTTAAGTATGATTGTCGGACCTTTTACATCAGGTTGGCTCTTTGAAATCAATACTCATCTGTCCTTCTTATTTGCTGCAATAGTATTACTTATCGCTCTTTTAGTCCTCTATACTCACCGACGATATCTCAAAATTCATCGTCATTTTGCTGGTGTTAATCCACCGGTCAATTTGTAATAAAATTGAAGATTAATCTATAGAATTATCTCTTTCCACTGGTTTTATCAAATCAGGGTCATCAAAAAAAGAAAATTTTGGGTTATCAGACGATAACTCTTTTAATATTTCTCTTCAGTGATTTTTTTATTTATTGACTCAGTAATACCAATAAAAAGCCCGGCGAAGATTGAGGTTAATAAAATAAGCATGAGTTCATGATAATTATACATTGCAAAATTCTTGATAAGAGATTTAAAGCTAAATAAGACCTCAGAGCCTTGATATCTGATAATCCTAATTCAAAATGCTATAATTGCTTCTTGTATGCCTACCCCCGCTCTAGAAATTGGAGGAATCAGACAACCAGAATCGCTAAGGCTTTAGACAAAAGATCTTACAACGGCTTTGGTAGAGTATCAAACTCCTGCTGATTTTACCGCTGCAAGAACGCAAGCTTTAGCACTTCCGGGCATGCAAAACTATTTAGATATCACTCAAGGGAACGAAGAAAAAGCGTTATCAGAAATGACCACTGACATTTTAGAACGGGCTAGATCACTTTCTGAAATTGGTTGGGTAGGTTATTTAACAGGTATGTCTGACGCCGAAAAACAAGAAACATTTTCCACACCAGAGAGAAAACCTTATGAAACGCTGCTTGAGGAGCCGATGGATCGAGTGGCACTCTTGAAACAGTATTTAACAATCGGTAGTTATTTGGTAAAAGATTATCAGGATGCTTTGGATGATCAGGAAAGAGCGCCGGCTGGACCAAAAAAAGAAACTGCAAAAAAAAGAGTCAATAACACAAAAAAACATCTTCGCACCTTTGAAGAACATTCTATTCACCCTATATTTGGACCATTGATGGATGACTTAAACGACCGTCTGTGGGGTATTGATCCAAAGATGAGAAAAGCAGGAACAATCACCGGTCCGGATCAACGAGTGACACAACTAATTGCCCAGATTGCCGATGAAGTGGCCATGACCGAAGGAAATAATGCCAAGGAGGTAGAAGAGGCAATTTATAACATCACCAAGGGAGGTGATGTTCAGCTGGCAATGCGCCCTTTGTTACATGGATATGCCGGTGAGCCTTATTTACGACGGGCGCTAATCTCATTATTTGAAAGAACCACGGGAGACCGGACTCTAACCGAGGAAAAAATTAAAAACGTCTGGCTTATCGAACTATACCTACGGAAACTCGGGTCAAGCTTAAATATAGGATATGAACTTAATGGTCTACCACCGGCTGATGAAGCTGAAGCCCGGATCAATGCTTTTACCCGAAACCCACAGGAGCTACTTGAAGTCTGGCGCCACATACGCCGTGATGCTCCAACAACATTTGCAAAAGCCTTGAAACAGTTACCAGAGGCTGCTCGGCAAAAATTAATCGACCAAGACATTGATAGTCCAGATGAACTTATTGATGCTACTCAAATAGACTATGAAGATCTGGTTTTAGAAATAAATCAACGACTCGGACTACCCGGTCGCTTGCCAACCGATGAGGAAATAGAGGCGCGTCAGAGTGATCTAGGAGAAAAATGGCAGGAAGTTATGCCAAGCGCTGGTTTTAAAGAAGAAGCATCTTCGAAAGAAATCTCAGCGGTCTGGATGCCAAAAGGTATCGGCTCTAGCCGCCGGCAATTTAATTGTCACTACCGATCAGGAAATCGGGATGAGTCACATACGGTCTCTGATTCCATTTTAAATCCCTATGAAGAAGATGAACGTTATTGGCGGGTACAAGCTCATGAACTGACTCATAAAACTCATGATGTTATGCTTCACAAGGGAGAACATACCAGAGATGCAAAGGGTGAATTATACCTACAGCCCGGCAGCGGCAATGCTGTGGCTCACAGTATCCGTGAAACATTGGCAATGCTCGTCGATAACGCGGCTCTAAGATATTACAAAACCGTGGTTAAAAAAACACCACCACAATCCGGTAAATATCCCGATACAAAATATGCTCTAACCATTCGGGTTCAGGGAATGTATGGTTTAGGACAGCTTTGGACCAGACAGCGCATTAATGAGTTTATTGACGCCGATTCAGCCGTACCCACAGTCGATGCTGTCGCGGCTATCTATGATGATATCGCACCACGACTACGGAAAGCGCATGAAGATGGAATAAATATCAAGCATTATCGATCAGTTTTGGCCACGAATTTGTGGGAATACGGCAGATATGACGGTATAAATTATATTAGCAACGATTTAAAAATAGATACCGAAACAGATGGACCCCAAATTAATCCTATCCGCAGAGCTTTTGAAAAACAATTTGGAGAAGATTGGTTATGGGGAGAGAAAGCGAAAGAGGCCCGCGCGGTTTTACTATGTTTATATGTTGAAACCGGAAAACACCCCCAAGGCACCGACGAAGATATTGAGCAATTAGCCCAGTTTGTGCAAACGACAAAACCAGAAGCTGCCCTTGAAAAACTTCAAGCGCTGGGCATCGCTGATGAATATATTTAATATCATTTCCAACCAAACGCGTTGGATTAACTTTTTATATTTCACATCCAAAGAAAAAGGTAATTTATAATATAATCACATGTCTCGACCATTTATACCTGAGGCCACTGCAAAATTAATGAGGGATATTAGTGTATCAGAATGGACGGTGCTTGATACGTTTAAAAACGGAGATAAAAGACCTGGGAAAAATATCATCTATAAAAAATATGACCATTATGGGTATACCATCTATTTATCATTTAACAAAACTCCCTACGGTGAAGCCATAATTACTTATGTCAGAAAATGGATAAGACCTAATAAGTAAAGAGATGAAGAGATTGCGCAATATTGCGTAATCTTGCCTAAAAACACCACCCACTCCAGAAGTGAGATATTGTAGCATCAAGTCGTAAAGAAATTATTTTTCAGTTGCACGGGAGAACTCTTTGGTGAAGGTGCAGTATTCGCAGGTCTCTACGGGATCGGGAGGATCGTCGGCTCTTAAGCAATCTTTGATCTTAAAAAGAGTCGGGGCGACCCAGGAGTCATCTCCCAAATGGGGCACGATTGACATCTCAAATTCCAACCGACCGTCAAAGGATGACCTTGTCCTTCCGGCATTGGCGAAGACAAAATAGCCGGTAGAGGAAACCGGGAAACCTTTTTGGCGGAAGATCCATTGATAAATCTCGATCTGCCGTTTATACCCTTGCTTATATTGATCCTCCAAATTTATCTCCTTTTGAGTGCTTGTAGATTTATAATCAACCATTATGAGATTGCCAGCTTTATCGATCCAGACATCATCAATGATACCATCAACCATTAAGTTAGTCTCTTGGTGAAGGGCTTTGGCGCCGGTGAAGTGATGAGTATCATCACGCCAGATGCCTAAATCTGGATGGACAAAAGGCACGGCGTCAATTTTATATTTAACCATTAACTCATGAGGCTTACCATTTTTACGCAGAAGATCGAATTCGTTTTTCAGTAAGGCATCAACAGCGGAATTTAAACTGAAAGCCGGAAAGCCGGGTCTTTTTATACCAATTCTACGGTCAAAATAAAAACAGCGAGGGCATTCAATAAATAAATCAATTTTAGATCGACTAATCTTAAAAGAGTCTACTGAATTTGGGTTAAATAAAAAGTATTTTCTCATGGTAGGTCTTTTATGTCAATTTTAATTTATAGTTAACTTTTTTTTCCGCCTCAATACTTGATTTAGATTCTTTTTTCCTCACCGGTCATGGAATGGACTTGCCGTTTACGCAAATAAGCATTAACTTGTTTATCAATGAATTCAAAAGGGACTTTATCTGTAATAGAAATAAGATCGACCTTATGCGACAGACAAAGTGAGCGAAAATGACGGAAGTTTTTACTTATAATGATCATTTTTTCTTGCTTTGCGAACAAAACTACTTCCACGTCTTTTATTCCTGATTTCTTGAAATCGTGGACAATATGTTTTAAATTATGATGATTGTTTAATAAAGGAAATCTACTGCGTTTAGGAAGCATTTCATCAAGCAGAAGTTTATATCGATAAATTTTTCTCGGTGACATTGAAAGATTTTGACATGAGAGCAAAAAAAGCGCTTAATTTGCTTTTAGTGAGAGAGGGATACTCGTTTTGTATTGTATGAAAATGGTAACCATCTTTAATTAGATCGAAAACCAATGAAGCGGGAATCCGGGTCCCTTTAATTACTGGTAAACCCCCAAGCACATCAGGGTCTCTTACCACAGGATACTTAACTGGAATAGTAATTTTTTTACTCATATGAACTGAATGATATCACACTAAACAATTATTATTCAATAATCTGTATAAGTCACATACATTTGAGACTCTGGAGAAACTGATAATAGATAGTTAATTGGCGATTGATTATTGAGTGCTTTATGGACTCGTTTGGTATTGTACCAAATAAGATAATCCATCATACGGCTA
>Ga0209542_10008075_pt1 | contig 19785 bp, 14 predicted proteins | sample RifCSPhighO2_01_FD_184028 | JGI IMG/M metagenome (GOLD analysis project Ga0209542, IMG submission 184028) | Soil microbial communities from Rifle, Colorado - Rifle CSP2_plank highO2_0.1 (SPAdes) (version 2) | ecosystem: Environmental > Terrestrial > Deep subsurface > Rock core/Sediment ...
TGTGATGGAGCGCCATAAGGTGCACAGCATTGACGCTGTCGTGGATTCTATTTACATTACAGAATTCGTTCGTTCAACACAGAGCGCCCGCGAGCGGCTCGGAGACGCGCTCGAGCTCGCGCTGAAGCAGGCCGATGGGCTCGTGAAGATACAGCATGCCGATGGCACGAGCGAGACGCTCTCATCGCGATTTATCTGTCCAGAGGACGGTGCCTCGTTCCCCGAGGTGGAGCCGCGGCTCTTTTCATTCAACTCGCCGTACGGCGCCTGTCCGGCCTGTCACGGCCTCGGCACGGAGTCGCTTTTTTCTGAAGAAGTGTGTCCGGTCTGCGAAGGGAAGCGGCTAAGACCGGAAGCACTGCGTGTCTTCCTTAAAAGCACGAAGCCCGAAGCACGAAATCCGAAACAAACATCAAGCACGAAATTCGAAAGTCCGCTCGGTGCGAACATAGTTGATTTTACGAATATGTCGATCCGCGAGGCAAAAGAATTCGTAGACTCTATCAAACTGTCAGAAATGAAATTCGATATCGCCGCGCCGGTACTAAAGGAGATCGAGAGCCGTCTCACTTTCATGTTAAATGTCGGTCTCGATTACTTAACTCTAAATCGTTCGGCTGCCACGCTCTCTGGCGGCGAGGCGCAGAGGATACGGCTCGCCTCACAGCTCGGTAGCGGGCTGACCGGTGCGCTCTATGTGCTCGATGAGCCAACGATCGGACTCCACCAGCACGACAATGACCGCCTTATCAAGACCTTACTCACGTTGAAGGAGCTCGGGAACACGATCATCGTCGTTGAACACGATGAGAAGACCATCTTTTCTTCTGATTACATCGTAGATATCGGTCCGGGCGCGGGTATTCACGGCGGAAATGTGGTAGCCACCGGCTGGCTGGATGACCTATTGAAATCGAAGGAGAACGAAAGCGGTTCGCTCACGCTTGCGTATCTGCGACAGGAAAAGGAGATCCCGGCGCCAGAAGAGCGCCGCACGAGTGAGCGGGGCTGGCTCCATGTACGTGGTGCCACGCTCCACAACCTCGTAAATCAGAATATTGACGTGCCCTTAGTCAAGCTCGTCTGCATCACTGGCGTCTCGGGGAGCGGGAAGTCCACCTTCCTCTACGACATTTTGCATCGTAATATCGCGGCGCGCTTCGCGCGCCGCGAGACCAAGCTCGAGCATGTCGCGTCCTTGACCGGCACCGAATACCTCGGGCGCGCAGTGCTTATCGACCAGTCGCCGATCGGCCGCACACCGCGCTCTAATCCGGCGACCTACACCGGCGCTTTCACGCATATTCGCGACCTGTTTGCCGCGACCGGCGAAGCGCGCGCGAGAGGATGGAAGCCCGGCCGCTTCTCCTTCAACGTGCCGGGCGGCCGCTGCGAGGCCTGCCAGGGCAACGGCTCCATCGCGGTGGAGATGCACTTCCTCCCGACAGTCTATGTCACCTGCGATATTTGTATGGGCAAGCGATTTATGAAGGAGACGCTCGAGGTGACGTACCGCGGCAAGAATATCTACGAGGTGCTCCAGATGACCATCGAGGAGGCGGAGAAGTTCTTCGAGAACATTCCGGCGATCGCGGACCGCCTCAATTCGCTGAACGCGACTGGGCTCGAATATCTGACGCTGGGACAGAGCGCAACGACGCTCTCGGGCGGCGAGGCCCAGCGCGTGAAGATCGCGAGCGAGCTCTACCGACCGATGCCGATGAAGACTATTTATCTCTTGGATGAACCTACAGTCGGGCTCCACTACGAAGATGTGAAGAAGCTTATCGAGATACTCCAAGAGCTTGTGCGGCGCGGGAACACGGTCGTCGTTATCGAGCACAATCTGGACGTAGTCAAGAACGCGGATTATCTTATTGACTTCGGTCCCGAGGGCGGCGCGGGCGGGGGTAAGGTTGTCGCGAAAGGTACTCCTGAAGACGTGGCAACGGCTGAAGGGTCTCACACCGGCGCATATCTCGCTAGAGCATTAAAACATCATGGAACGAAGCGATCTACATAAATTCAACTTGCCGGAGGTGCCGGGGGTGTACCTTTTTTTGCAAAAAAGGGGAGGGAAGGCTAAAACATCCGCAACGGATGTTCGCCCGACCAACCTAAGAGGTCGGTATAGGGTGTTGTATGTCGGCAAGGCGACGAGCTTGCGTGACCGCGTGAAGAGCTATTTCGACGACGACCTGATAGCGACGCGTGGGCCGCGCGTAGTTGATATGGTGACGAAGGCCGACCGCGTTGCCTATGAGGCAACGCCGACAGTACTCGAAGCGCTTGTGCGCGAGGCCGCGCTTATCAAGCAGTATCTACCCAAGGCAAATGTCGATGGTAAGGATGATAAGACATTTCTCTATGCAGTGATTACTGACGAGGAGATTCCGCGTGTGCTTGTGATTCGTGGCAAAGATATAGATTTTAAAGTAAAGAGGTCGAACCTCTTTACTTGCAAGTTGAAAGCGATATATGGGCCGTTTCCAAGTGGCGTGCAATTGCGGGAGGCGCTTCGGCTCATTCGTCGCATATTCCCATTTTTTGATACGGAGAAGCCCATTGGAACGAAGAATAAGCACCAGAAGGCAAAAATAGAATTCAATACACAAATCGAGCAGTACCCACGAAATATGAGGTTTACCTTACCATCGTCTATAGGACAAAATAAGGTAAACCTTAAAATGTATAGGAAGTCAATAAGAAAAGTTAGCTTGCTTTTATCTGGACGCGGCAAAGAGTTGAGGGTGATGCTCGAAAGGGAAATGCGACAAGCGGCGAAAGAAGAGCGATTTGAAGATGCGGCAGAAGCGCGCCGCGAGCTCTTTGCGCTCGACCATATCCAGGACGTCTCGCTTATCAAGGACGAGCATTTGGAACGCAGCCCTTCGACAAGCTCAGGGCGATTCGCCGGGAGGCGAATCGAGGCATACGACACGGCGCATTTATCGGGGACGAATGCGATCGGGGTGATGACGGTTATCGTAGACGGCTCGCCGGTCAAAAAAGAGTACCGCACTTTCCGTATTCGTGGTTCGACAAGCTCACCACAGGCGGCATCGAAAGAAAAAAAGAAGCTCAATGATGATATCGCATCGCTGAAGGAAGTGCTCTCGCGCCGGCTAAATCATCCGGAATGGCCGTTTCCGAAAGTGATTGTCGTTGATGGTGGGCGCACTATTAAAAAAGCCGCGGAAGTGGTTTTGAAGAATGTCGACATCAAAATCCCAGTAGTTGCAGTAGTAAAGGACGAGCGGCATCGCCCGCGCGAAGTTATCGGAGCGCGCGTGGCGGGCATCGCCGAAGCCGACGCCGTCCTCGCGAATGCCGAGGCGCACCGCTTCTCGCTTGCCCGGCATCGCAGAGCCCGTTCGCGGAGTATGCGTTCGAGGTGAGTTATACTTATTCGCATGCAAACCATCGTCGGGGTACTGCGGGGCGGGCCGTCGAGAGAGCATGAGGTGTCGCTCAAGACGGGCGCGGCGATCCTCGCGAATCTTCCCGAGGGGCGGTATGCCGCACGCGACATTTATATCGACCGACAGGGCGTCTGGCATGACCGTGGCCGCCCGGTAGCACCGGAGCGCGTGCTGAGGCAGCTCGATGTCGTCATCGTTGCACTTCATGGCAAATTCGGTCACGATGGAGAAGTCCAACGGCTTTTAGAGAAATTCGGCGTACCCTACACCGGCGCCGACCCGTGGAGTTCGTTCCTCTCAAGCCACAAGGTGATGGCAAAGGAGCGCGCAAAAGAAATCGGGTTGCTGACTCCACAGTACCAGTTTATCGAAAAAACAGAACAGGCGGAATCCGCGGTTTGCGAAGTCATTCGGAAGTTCCACCAACCAGTAGTCGTGAAGCCGGTAAACTCCGGTTCGTCGGTCGGTGTGTCGATCGTTGGCGGCTATACGCCAGTATATGAGGCTGTTAGCAAGTTATTTGAAGAAGGGGAAACCGGTGTCATCATCGAAGAGTCTATTCGCGGTACCGAGGCGACCGTCGGCGTCGTCGAGGGTCTGCGGGGTGAAAGGCTGTATGCATTGCCACCCGTCGAGATTATTCCTCCCGGAGACGATTTTTTCTCGTATGATTCGAAATATTCCGGGGAGACGAAAGAAATCTGTCCCGGTCGTTTTTCGCGCGTCAATACTGAAGAACTCATGCGTGCGGCCAAAGCAATGCATCGCGCCCTGGGGCTCGGTCATTATTCCCGAAGCGATTTTATTGTGACAAAACGAGGGATTTATTTTCTTGAAACTAATAACAGCGCGGCTGTCGGACTTACCGCAGAATCTCTACTGCCGAAATCCCTCGCCGCCGTCGGCATACCGCTTCCCGACTTCCTCGGGCATCTGGTCAACCTCGCGCTTGGGAGGTAAAGTACTTCTGCTGCAGTGGCGGGAACGCTACCCACGGTGTAAAGCTCGACTGATAATCGGGCTCGCCCTTGTGACGAACGGATTGGGAAGGGAGTTTCTCAGTCGACAACTGTAAGTTCAGAAAGGGAACTTGTAGTTGGACCCGAATGCCGCCAACCTGCGAAGGATGTGGCTAACATATAGAGTCAGCTGCAGCAAAAGATGTGCCGCATGGAAGACACCCCTTCCTGCGGTTTTTTGTTTAGACAAGTCGTGCTAACCTATTTTACGCGGGCCCTTAGCTCAGCTGGTAGAGCATCACATTTGCAATGTGGGGGTCAGCGGTTCGAATCCGCTAGGGTCCACAATTCTGAATTTGAAGAAAGATTGACCTCGCCAGCGCCAAAGGTGCGGGCTCGGGCTCCCGTTTCCGCCAAGTCCCGCCAAGGCATTTTGAATTCCGCCAAGAGCATTCCCGCCGTTACGCGGCGGTTCGAGCCGATGGAAACAAGAAAATCTTTCATCCCCGAAAGATTTTCTTGTTTAATGAGATTTCCGGCTTGGTTGGCTTCTAAAATCCAGTTTCGCATGAGTTCGAGCCAATGATTACCTTTGCGTTCAAAATCGCTCAATTTTTCCTCCAGTGTCCGTTTTTCCGCCGTCAGCGCGTTCTTGCGCTCCAAGTACTCGCCAAGTTCCAGTGCTTCGTTTAGATAAGCGTCTGTGAGGCGAGAGAGGCGCGCTGAAACGGCGGAAATATCGTTTTTGAGATTTTGAACGAAAAGGTCTGATGAGTGGCGGACATTGACGTTTTCACTTTCCAACTTCTTGAGATATGCGTCTCGCCACTCATCAGGCAAAGAAACTTTTTGAACCATGTCTTGCACTTGTCGCGTTAATTCTTCTTCCCGCAAAAAGCGAGTTTGTGAACATTTTTGAGTGCGGCTTTTGAAAGTACAGTGATAGTAGTGATACACCAATCCACTTTTCTTTATCTTCCTTTCGGCGGTTATCGCATAGCCGCACTCACCGCATATCGCAAATCCTTTGTAGAGCAAACCTTTTTCTCCTCGCTTTTTGCGGGGCTTCCCATTCACGACAAGTGCTTCCTGTATTTTGTCAAAAAGTTTCTTTGAAATCATTGGCTTATGCGAACCTTGATGCACCTCGCCTCGATAGCGAAAATCTCCGTAATAAAATGGATTGGTCAAAATTTTCTGAATACTGGAAAGGTGGACAGGTGCACCGGTCTTTCCAACCAAGCCGAGAGAAAACATTTTGCGCTGAATCGCCGTGAGCGTATATTGCCCCGTAGCAAAAGCTTCCAAACACTCTTTCACTTTGCGAAACGTCTTTTTGTTCGGCTCAATCGTTCGCAAACGCGGTTCGTTGAAATAGCCGAGAGGAGCTTTTGCCGATAATTCACCACGGCGTATCTTTTGGCGAATACCGCGCAAAATGTTTTCTCTTAAATTGTCGGTGTAATACTTGGAGTGGACCCCTTTCATTGCACACCTTCCTTGTTAGCTGAATTGTATGTCTGTGTGGCCCGAAGCGCAAACTGCATAGGCGGCATTTTTAATGCCGAGTGGATTCTGGTGTGGTTGTACTGCCAGATCGTCTGATAGATAGCGAGCACAAGCTCGCCGAGCGTTTTGAATCGTGCCGGATCGCCGAAGTCGATCTTGAACTGCGAATAGAAGGACTCCTGGTAGCCGTTCTCCCATGGGCAGCCTGGAGCCGAGCGGGAGATCAGTACCCCGACGGCCTCCAGTGCTTCAATGAACACCGCCGCGTTGTATTCGCTGCCGTTGTCGCTGTGGAAGATGAGTGGCCGAGCATGGTCGTGCAGCGCATTCATGAATGCTGCGAGGACGAGTTGTACGGCATGATTCGTATACACCGCAATGCCAACGACTTTTCTCGTGTACAGATCAATAACGGTGGCGACGTACACGAACCGCCCTTGGAACGGGATATACGTGAAGTCGGCAGCCCAGATATGATTTTCATACAGCGGACAAGTGGTCATCAGCAGATTCGGATAGATGACCTTGATAGTCGTGGTTTTGCGCCATTTCTGGCCCCTTCGACGGTATGCCTTGATGCCGAAGATATTCATCACTCGCTTCACCTTCTTGCGGTTCATGGTGAGATGTATGGCGAGCCGACGCGAGCCGTATGACGGATGTATTCTGAGCACTTCTTCGATCTGGCATTTGAGCTGCCAGTCCTTGTCGGGCTTCTTCGGGTGATAGTAGAGGGTGCGGAGCGAGAGGCCGAGCTCGCGAGCACGGAGCACTTTCGTCGTCTGACCGTCTCTCACTTCTTTTTTTGGGCTTCGGACAGCTTGAGCGTGAACTCGCCGACGAGCTGCAGGAGCTGAGCATTCTCTCGCTTCAGTTTGATGACTTCTGAAACTGTCGGCTGGCCTTCAGTCTTCTTCGCGATCCAGCCGTATATGGTATTTTCGGATACGCCGTGGTCTTTGGCGGCATCAACGACCGAAACCCCTTCGTTCTTGATGCGGTTGATAATCTACTCCTTCACGTCGTGAGCGATGCGATGCTTTTTCATATGCCTGTATGTTAGTGCGGTTAATCATACAAGGATTGTGTGCAAATTTTGGGGTCCAAGCCAAACGAGATTATAACATAGAGTATAATATTACGCAAGTATTTAGCCGCCTCGTCAAATTGGAAGCAAAGCCCGCGCGGATTCCTCCCCAGGCCCCTCCTCCGCGCGGACAAAATACAAAAATAAAAATCAGCCGAGGTTTTGCCAAATCCTTTCCCCCAGAAAATAGTTTTGGCAAAACCGAGTCCGCGAGGCGGTGGCGGGGCGATTCGTCGAGCGTATAATTTAGGTCAGAGCCACCACGCGCTCCGCGCGTGCCTCATTCGGGGTTCTGCTGGAAATGAGTCCGAACTTTTTGGTATAATGACCACCACATTTGATTTGCCGAAGAATGCAACCCGCGCGCGGGTTGCATTCTTCGGCAAATCAGGGGGTCAGTACACCCTTTGGAAAAGGAGCCGAAAGCGGCGAGGAACAGCGCCTCTCGCAAAGTCGGCGAGCCTCGTTTTGAGATTGGCCAATGCGTGCCACGCTTCCCGCCCGTCTGCTTCACGGAAGGGTCGATTCCGGCAAAGGCGATGATCTGGTCAATGCGCTCGAATCTCTCAAGCGGCAGGAGTTCAGCAAGGATCGTCGCCACTCCACCACCTCGGTTTGCGCACACCAGCTCGTCCATTCTTTCTGCTGAAAAAACATGACTCCGCTGTTCGAATCCAAGCCGGCAAAGCAGATTGCCTCGTCTACGAAGGTTGGACGTTCGTCAGCTAGTGCGGTCATCTACCGGAGAACAGTCCCAAAACAGTCTCTGCCTGCCTTCGATTGACCGAGCCGAAGACCGCAACTGACGAGCCATTCATGATAGATAACCGCGTCGGGCGGATCACTCCTTGCTCATTGGTGTTGCCGTCGCATTGCCCATAGTTATATCCGACCCTTAAATCCTCTTCAGTTGCGACAAAAGCTGGCAGCCCACTGTATTGTGTGTTGGCTGGAAGCCGTAGCGCACTGTCCACGGCGCTTCTCCACTCATAAAAGAAAGGATCAACCAAGCCCACCATATCGCCCCAAAGCGATTCTGCTTCGGCTCTGGTGGCGATACAGTTGGGCGGACCGACTATCGGCACATTCCCCGGCAGTTCCGTGTCAGTTTTCTCGTCCCGAAGACCGAATATCGCATGGCCTAACTCGTGCGCAAAAGAGTTTGCATCCATTATCGGGACGGATCGGGGCGTGATAACCACACTCACGTGGGAGTCTTGAGTCCGAGCAAAGGAAAGTCTTTCTCGCGTTATATAAGAAAAGGAATAATTTTGGCGAGAATTCGTGAGGTTGGAATAATTGTACGTCGAATAATCCACGCCAAATCCTGTCGCATGATTCCCGATTTGGGTATTAATCCCAGCTTGCTGCCAATTCACGAATATCGGAATAAGATTCGGAAGATTCGAGCTGGCATAGAGGTTAGCCCTACGTTCCTGTATTCCTCGTTCAACTGCAACTATAGTATTGCCCTGGATCATTCCGGAATCATCATAAAAGACGTTGAATTTGCTTTTGTTCGAACGAAATGGCTCTACGGCGAATGGCCCGAACCCAAGACCGTCCATTGTTGGCCCATCCCATGCGAGCAACTGAAGTGCCCTGGCTCTAAAATCATCCATAGAGGAGAAATTGACTGGCACGAAGATAAGATTGATGCGGTCGGCGGAACGCACGTTGTGATTGGATACAAGATCCTGAATTGAAGGCGTGAATGCAGGGGTTGTCGACGCTCTGTTTTCCGTTACGGTCTTGCCACCTAAAATGGAAGGGTCTGTGATGACGTTTGTCGTAGTTGTTGCAGTGTTCGTTGTCGTATTGGTCTCGGTATTGGTTTCGGATGTTGTTCTGGTAGATGTATTCTCGGAATTTGCAGCTTTTGCGGTAGTGCTTCCTTGCACGGTGACTGTGGTATCGACAGAGTTAGGTACGCTTTCCTGCTCTATTGCTGTTCTTGTTTTCGGTCCCACTACGCCATACCCGGTATTTTTAGCATCCCCGGTTGATACGATATTATTTCTGGCTTGATAACGCTTAACGGCTGCTTCCGTCAAGGAGCCGAAGTAGCCGGTAACCATGCCTTCTGGATAGATAGAAGGGTAATTGGCAAGGAATTTCTGAAGCTTTGACACTTCGCCGTTGGTATTAGCATCGGAGAGGCCGAAATGAAGCGTACTGGTAAGAGAGGGTGGGAAGCTGATTTGACCTGCAATGCCCTGTTTTTTAGATATTTGATTGACGGGGACTTCCTGTGCATACGTTTGTTTTAAAGAAGTTTGTCCGACAGAAATGTTTGGTGTTCCGCGCAACGAGGCAATTTCTGATTTCAGTGACTCGATTTCGGCAAGCAAGGTATTAATTTTCGCCTGCAAATTTTCAACCGAGGGCTGTGTACTACCCGTGATGACTACAATCGGCTCTATTGATTTAACCTGCTCTGGCACCGTAGTCTTGGTGTAAATTGTGTAATCTTTGACATACTCCCCTTGTGCCTGTGCTGGATACGTAAAAATAAACGAAGCAAAACCAGTTAATATAAGGGATAATGCAAGAAACCAACATGAGTTACGTATAATGGAATCCATATTTATTTTTATTATACACTACTTGTACTGACCCCCGTTCCTCGAGCCACTTTGTGGGGCGATTGATTAGAGCGTAGCATGCGCGTGCCGCTCGGGAAACTGTCGCGAGGCGACTGGGATTCTGCTGGAAGTAAGTCCGAACTTTTTGGTATAATGACCACCCAAGTTTTGAATTCTATTAGCTCAGAAGGTTCCCGAATTACGTTCATCCTCGCTTAAGTAGATGAGGGGTATCGTTATGGCATCGGAACAGAGAAATGTCATGAAAAAAATTCTTACCTCGGCGTTTGTCGTTGTACTTCTGGCTCTCCAGATGCCGTTTGGTGCGCCTGCCGCACATGCAGCGGTAAGTTCATGGATCAAGGGGACAAGCATCATACCGCAGTCGAATTCCGACTTCAGTACAAGCGATTTCCAGCAATCGGTCAGGAATTTCAAGGACCTCGGCGGCAATTATATAAATTTCATCATCCCGTACTATCAGGGAAATTCGGGCAGTACAGACATCAATCCTGGATGGAACACTCCGACCGACGATTCTCTCATTTCCGGCATACAATTCGTGCACTCGCTTGGCATGCGCGTGCAGATATCCATATATCTTGAGACCTATTCCGGCGAGTGGCGCGCCACTATCAATCCGGGAGACCGGAACACCTGGTATGCGCGGTACGGCGATGTGCTCGTGAAATACGGACAGATCGCGCAACAACAAGGCGCGGACCTCTATCAACTGGGCGCTGAACTCATCACGATGGCGTCCAGCGTCGCGAATTCTGACAACACGCAGCGGTGGAACGGAATGATTTCGCGCGTCCGCGGCATCTATTCCGGGCCGCTCACATATAGCGCGAATCGTCCGCAAGGCGGCAACGCATGGGCGTCTGAAGCGTCGCACATCGGCTTCTGGGACAAGATGAGTTACCTCGGTCTCTCGGCCTATTACGAGCTTCATGGAGACGGTTCAGTAGCGTCGCTTGAAGGCAATTGGGAAAATTTGCACAACTCGCTCATCAGCCCGTTGCAGAACTTCGGCAAGCCGATACTTTTTACAGAAATAGGATACCGAAGCGTGGACGGCGCACACGAGCGGCCTTGGGATTCTTGGACGGGCGGCCCGTATGATGCGCAGGAACAGATCAACGACTACACGGCGCTGCTTAATTACTGGAACAAACATTCCTATATGCAAGGCGTCGTCTTATGGTGGTGGAGCGCGAATCCGAATTATGGCGGCAGCGGTAATACCGATTACACGCCGCAAAACAAGCCGGCACAGGAGGTGCTTAAGGAGTGGTGGATCGGAGGGGGACCACCTCCACCGCCTCCACCGCCAAACGGCCCGGTAACCTTCACGACATCCGGCAGCGCGAGTCCTTCTACTCCATCGGTCGGGCAGAACACGGTGGTGTCGGCTTCCGTTACGGCATCAAGCGGTTCAACAAGCGGCGCGATCATCGACCTCGAGGTATATGATGGAGGAACACGGGTTTTTCAGCAATTTTTCCAGGATCAGAATTTCAGCAGCGGACAGGCGCGGCAATATAATGCTTCATGGACTCCGGGTTCATCAGGAACATATACATTCAAGATTGGGGTCTTCAACAACAGTTGGTCGCAGAATTATGTTTGGAATGATTCGGCAGCGACAGTGAACGTGGGCAGCACGAGCTCGCCTCCGCCTCCTCCTCCACCACCTCCCTCGCCAGGCGGCTCGGCCGTGACAAATATATGGTGGCCGAGCGACGGCGTGCAGGTGACCGGCGTGCAGCCGTTCAAGGCAATGGTAGAAAACAAAGAGGTGTCGCAGTACACCATGTACTGGCAAGTTGATGCCGGCGAACTCGTGCCGATGCCGACGAATATGACCGACTATCCGCACAAGGAGGCGTTTGTCGATCTCACGAATTGGAATTGGCGCGGGGCAGGACCTTATACCGTGAATTTCGTCAGCAAGGACGGTGGGGGCGGCGCCATTTCGCAAAAATCGATACAAATCTGGACGCAATAAGCTTAATCTAAAATCATTGTGTGGTGCTTATTTCAGTCGGGCCGCCGGGAATTGAACCCGGTCTACACGCACCCGAAGCGTGCGTACTACCGGCATACTCCGGCCCGGTGCGCTCTACAGGATTCGGACCTGTGACCTTTCGCGTGTGAAGCGAACGCTCTAACCAACTGAGCTAAGAGCGCGCCAAAACACAATACCACATCGGGCCGCCGGGAATCGGACCCGGCCTTTATGCACCCCATGCATACGTACTGCCGATATACTACGGCCCGCGACGAGGTAAAAAATATCAGGTTTTGCCTGATTATTCTTTCGCCGAGGAGCGGGAACGTATCGTAATCGATACGGCCCGTTCTTTTTCACTATATCGTAATTATGTTAAAATCGCTCGTGTTAACGAGGGCCTATAGTAAAGTGGTATTACGCGTCATTCGCATTGACGAGGCGGGAGTCCGATTCTCCCTAGGTCCACACTAGAGAAAAAGACAAGCCGGAGGCAACCGCCTCGCTTCGCTCGGCGGCTAAACGCCATTGGATTTTCGGATTGAATTCGACACGACGGTTCTGTTTTTGGAAAAAGAAAATTTTTTAGGCATACAACTTAAGTAGCATTTTGCAAGATTTGATGAATCCGTTTGAGAATGTTATGGTTCTCATCGGGTTTTCGCCCTAAATCACTAACACAGGAAGGAGGGCTGCCATGCAGTACCTTGAGAGAACTCTCCAGGTCAAGGCTGCTCTCTTCGGGCGGTCTGATCTTTTGGAGAAAATACGAGCCATTTTTGCGAGTCACATCGCCAAGGACGAGGCTCACGAGCCTATCGGTAGAGGTAATTCCCGTTTCGCCTACGAAGTCGCTGAATGCGAGGTCGCGCCGGGAATCAAAATCAACTTGCTCCTGAAGCTCAAAAAGGAGCCGTCTCGGTTGAAATATTCGCAAGCTGCCAAGCGTTCGCAGTTCAGCGACTGGAGCGAGTTCGGCGCGTTCGAGGTGTACTACGACTTCATCGCCGGACACATCGCGACTATTTCGTTTCGGTCCAAGGCGGGGTATGAGCGTTATCGCGCCGTCTCCGCATTCGGCAGCAGAGTGAAGCACACCTTTTCTCTCGCCGAGGACTGGGGTGGAACGAAAGTCGAACAAGGCGATATGGGAGCAATCCCATATTTTCAGTTGGTTATCCGACACCGAGGCTGGTTCGGACAACTGACCGAAGGCGAACCGCCGTTCATCGAGCCGAAGTACACCGCTGAAGATCGTGGCACGATGGACGACTACACTGTCGAGGGCGGGAGAATCATCGACATCGGCCCGACGCAATGTCTGCTGATTGACATTGATCGGGGAGGGCATCTCCGTTTCGATGAACGATACCCGAACAACCTCGGGGTGCGATTGCGAGGTGAGAAATACTTTCATCCGCAACATCGTCTCGACATCTGACAGACTGACATCTGCGGCCCGGCGTTTCGCGCTCCGGGTCGCTTTTTTGTAAAGAACAGTTGTGCGTGCTTCGCACACTCCCGAATCTAGTCCGCCAAAGAAAAATTTGATATTGTCAGTGGTGCGGCTTCGCCGCGCCAAATTTCTCGCGGGGCTTTTCGCCGCCGGTGGGGGCGGCGGCGAACGTTCGAGCTATTTCAAGCGTAGACCACCAAATACAAAAGGGGCTCCGTGAGGAGCCCCTTCAGTGCGGAAGTGATATGTCACCCTCCTTCTTGGTCAAGGGGAAGGTCGCTATCATCGCGCTGCTCACTGCGGTATTCGGCAGCGCGGGAAGCAGCATCTTCCCGCAAGAGTCTGTTGGCCTCACTGGGACTCGGAACGGATACAGACGAGTCTGTGTCTGACGCATAAGGACGCAGAGTTCCAGCCGTTCTTTTTCTTCCTTTTCTAACCATCACATCCTCCATGTCAGTACAGTAATGGAATAGCCCAAGGTGCTTTCTAACCCACAGACATCATAATGAAATAGTCAGATTTTGTAAAACAGTAAAGAGAGTGGATAACAAATAATTTGCTATAGTACGAAGCGTGTGAAAGGGGCCTATAGTTCAGCGGTAGAACGCGTCCATGGCATGGACGAGGTCGGGGTCCGACTCCCCGTAGGTCCACCAAATTTGATTTGATTCAGAATTCACCCCGCCAGCAAAGAATGCTATCGTAATGCCAATGCCACCCGCACCAACACCATCTGGGCAACCACCGCTGACTCAAGCTCCAATACCCCTTATTCAAACGAAAAAAAAGAAATGGCTTCTGCCTATAACTGTCTGTGTCGTTGTGCTTATCGGAGCAGGCACAGTGTTTGCAGTTCCTACACTACGTACTTTTGTATTTGAAAAAATCGTAACTATAAAAGACAGTTCGTCAGTCCCATCAGATGATACGGATACTCCCGTTACTACTACCACAGCGACAACAACGCCTGACGGCAAGGAGATTTCAATTTCCTTAACAGTTCCATCTACAATCAAAAAAGGAAGCGGAATGCAGATACATTGGAGCGTAAACAATATACCCGCTGGCTCAAGTATCGGCTTTTTTGTAGTGCGCAATCTCCCGCGTGAAGAATGGTCTAAGCATTTTGGTGTAACTGGTGCACTCGCTCTCAAAGCAGAAAATGTAGACGGCTCAACGAGGGGCGTATTCAATTGGAATGGACAATCAGTCGGATGCGCTCCTACCGATTTTCCCATGTTCTGCAAAGGAGTCGAGCCTGGCGAGTATTTAATTAAAGCAGTTATTTACAATCAAGCTGATGCGCCATTAGTCATAGGTTTCCCGCCGCAGAATTACCGAGGTCCAACTATTATCGCAGACGCGCAATCTGCCCCCTTTATAGTTACTGGTCCGTATAATCTCGATTCTCTAAAAAATAATCTTACAGGTGCGGCAGTGAACAAAGTGCAAAAGACGCTCGTGGCGTACGCTTTCGCTGGGACGCATCTTGAGCAATATGTAAAAATGCGTGGCGATGTATCAGGACCTGATGCAAATGGCATCTATTGCGCTACTTTTGACTTGTTACCACCCGTGAGCGGGACGCTTACTTCCTGCGGACCTAATTTATACGATCCGAATGCGATTATTGTGAGTGGAGATGTACAATTTGCGGGGGATACACTGTCTTACGCTGACGCAGAAAAGGCAGCGCATAAAGTTTCAGACCCGCCATACACATCAAGAGTAAAATTTGACCATCAGCCCAGTATGCAAGAGGCAGGATACACGGGCGCGGGATACTCTGATTATTTGACGGGGTTCTATGAGTGGAGCAAGGAATATCCCGATGCCACAACGTATTTGAGTACAGGCGTTACGAATTGGGTTTATCGCGCAGACGGAAGATACTGGCTCTTTATCATCTTTGAAATAAAAGCTGGTGGCCAAGAAAATGGTCCAGATCGCTTTGCCGACAATGTGCTCGTGAAAGTAGGAAACTCTAGCGAGGCGTGTGTAGTGAAAACAGTTGGGTATCACGAAGCATTAAATGTAGACATTTTCAAAGATACTGTTCGTTGCCCTTAAAATGAGTTCGAACTTTGTTATAAAGACACCATGAGATCAAATATCGTCCATCCGGGCGCCGACAAGCTTCGGTATGAGATACGGGAGATCGTCGAGATAGCGAAGCGGGTACAGCAGGCCGGAATACCGATAGTCTGGGAGAATATCGGCGATCCGGTATGCAAGGGCGAGGCGCCGCCGGCATGGATAAAGAAGATTGTTGCGGACGCCGGCAAAGAAGATTTCGTTTTTGCATATTCGCCGACCAAAGGGCTGGACGAGACGCGCGCCTACATTGCGCGCGAGCGGAATCTGGAGGGGGGCATACAGATAACGCCGGACGACATTTTATTTTTCAACGGGCTTGGCGACGGGATCTCTCATCTCTACCGCAACCTCAATCCGCAGGCGCGGATACTCGGTCCCGACCCCGCCTATCCGACCCACTCGTCTGCCGAGGCGGCTCACGCGGACAAGCCGCATATCACGTACCATCTGGATCCTGAAAAGGACTGGCAACCGGATCTCACGGACATGGAGGAAAAAATAAAAGCACATAAGGACATCGCCGGCATCCTCATCGTCAACCCGGACAATCCGACCGGTTTCGTGTACCCGCAGAAAACAATCCGCGCCATCGTCGGTCTCGCGAAGAAGTATACGCTCTTCATCATCTCGGATGAGATCTACTCAAATCTGGCATACGAGGGGAGCGGCATGAAGAAGCTCGCGTCGGTCATAGACGGAGTACCGGGCATCGCAATGCGGGGCATTTCAAAGGAATTCCCGTGGCCCGGGGCGCGTTGTGGATGGATAGAGTTTTATAACCGCGACAAGGACGTTAATTTTGACCGTTACACGCGCTCGATCATAGACTCCAAGACGCTCGAGGTCTGCTCTACGACGCTGCCGCAGAAGGTCCTGCCGAAGGTGATGGGGGACAGGCGATACTATCCCTATCTTGCGCGGCGCACACGCGCATATGCGAGGCGTGCGGAATATGCGTTTAATGTGCTCTCCAAGATACCCGATATCATCATCCATAAGCCGCAAGGGGCTTTTTATATGACCTGCGTATTCCGGAAGGGGGCGCTCGGGAAGCATCATTCGCTTCCCATCAAGGAGAATCTCAAAAAATACATCGGAGCGCGCGTCACCGGCGCGTCGCCGGACAAGCGTTTCGTCTACCATCTGCTCGCTTCTACCGGCATCTGCGCCGTTCCGCTTTCTACCGGGTTCAATTCCCGCCTCCAGGGATTCCGCTTCACGCTCCTTGAGACGGATTCCGTGCGCTTTAAAAAGACTATTGATACGCTCGCAAAAGCGATAAAGGATTACATGGCATCTTGAACAACCGAGCAACGAGGAAGCAGAACAAGAACTTGAATGCAAAACCCGTCCGCCAACTGGCGGACGGGCTTTGCGGGGGCTGAGGGGAACGAGGGGTTATTTCATGTGCGCCGAGACGAGCTTCGTCATCTCGAACATCGACACCTCGGCCTTGCCGCCGAAAATCGGCTTCAGCTTCGCATCCGCGAGGATGTTCCGCTTATTCGCCGGATTCTGGAGGTTATTCTTCTTGATATATTCCCAAATCTTCTTGGTTACCTCAAAGCGGGGCATAGGGCCCGCCCCGACGATGGCTTCAAGTTCCGGGTCAAGGTTAAGGGGTCTTGATAAAGCTGGGTTTAGTGCTCGTGCCATAGTGATTATAGTTTTTTAATACTGACTGGTGCAGTATACCATAGATATTCACTGCGTAACCTGTCCACAGCCGTTGCGCTTTTGCGCACGTGTTCTATATTGCATGCAGATAGTCAGCATCCCGCGCTCGTGCGGAATGCCCTTACGCACTTACGCAATCAATTTTGGAAAGGGGGACTTAACATGCCTACCGAGAATCAGGGGCGCGGGAGCATCCATTACGCGCTTGAGCTGTACCTGGACGAGAAGAGCAATATTGTTGTCGCGTTCACGCCCGCCAAGCTCCACACGATGATCCACAACGGTATTGCGTGGAGCAACATGCATATACTCGGTCATATCTTGGATCCTCTCGGAATGTCGTTTTATTCCTTGCAGGAGTCTCACGTCTTGTTCGAGCCATGGCCTGAGCGGATGTTCCTGCTCGGAGATGTCCGGCTCTGCCATTTCTCGCGCGATAATACTGCCGTTGCACAGGGGCTTGTCAGGCACTATGTCCGAGAACTCGACCCGGCGAGGGTCATCATCACCGCCCTTCACCGCGGCCCGGGTCCCTTTCGGGTGGAAGAACCGTTCGAGTGGCAGCGAGGGGAGGAGCTATTCTCCCGATTAGTGAAGATAGCGGCATGAGGCAGTGCCGCTTGGGGCCGCGAGCTTGCTCGCGGCCTTGCTGTTTTTCCGCCGTTGCGCACTGGACACACTTGTGTACTTCTCGTGAGGAGTATACTGAAGGTATGGCTTCCGACAATGGGGGAGGGGGCGGCGACTTTGGCGCCACAATCTCGCCGCGCCGACGAATACCGCATTACCACGGCGATAGCACGCGGGTGCTATTCGTCATAAGCGCCATCGTGCTTATCGTCGCCCAGTCTACGGGCGCGAGTCTTCCGCTTTCGACGACGGGGGCGGTTGTGGTGGCGTTGGCGCTTGTCATCGCCGCCGGGGTCACGAATCCGGCGCAGGGCTGGATCCATTGGCTGAACGCGCTTCTCGCGGCGTCCGGAGCGCTCGTGTTCGGTATCACGGCCGTTGACAATTATCGCGCGGGGATAAGCATCTTTGACCCCTCATTCATCTACGTCGAAGCGCTTGCACTCCTTTCGCTTCTTGCGCTCTACTTCACCACGCGAACCGTCCGCGGCTTCCACCTGCGTCCGAACCTTTCTTAATTTCACATGTCCCTCCAGAGCTTTCTCTTGAAACAGTACGCGAAGTGGAAGCTGAGAGGCATGCCGGAGGCCGAGCGCGAGCGGATGACTGATATGGTTTCGAAGGATCCGCAGCTTTTCAAGAAGATCGGCGAGGAAATCGAGCGGCGCAAGAAAGGCGGCGAGAGCGAGATGAAGGCTTCGATGGAAGTAATGAAGAAGTATCGCGCCGAGCTCGCCGCGCTCATGCAGAAAAAATAGCTCGACACACATACTATGTCCGCACTCATCCCTTTTCTCATATTTTGCCAAGCGCTCGGCGCATTCACGGGTGCGTTCTCGGCGGTCTGGTCCGAGATCGCGTATGTGCGCGCGATGCACGATGGGAAAATAGACCATGCCGAGCGGGCGCATCTCGACAGTATCGCGCGTGGCTTGCGCTTCGGGATGACCCTCCTGCTCCTCGCCTCATTCGGGCTCGTAATCGCTGATTTCGCGCTTCGCGCCGCGCTCCAGCCCGCGCTTACGCCCAGCTACTGGATATTCATTGTTCTCGCTCTGGTGATTATCGGCGTTTCGTGGGCGCTCTCGCGGCATTTCATCTCCTTCGCCTTCGGCTCCGCTCTCATCTTCACGGCATGGTGGTTTCTCGCGTATCTCTCTATCGGCTGGCTGCCACCCCTCACCTTCGGCGCGGCGCTCGCATTCTTTGCTGTCGCCACCGCGATCTTCTACGTCATACTCCAAGGCAATCGCTTTTTTGTCTTGCGTAAAAAGTAACTTATCCACACTCGACAGTGTGACGAAGCGTCACTTGCATTTTTAAGGTGTGCGCGTACACTCTCCATACGGTTGATTGCCGATTGAAAAGTCGGTCCCGCCCCAGTTTTTAACAAAACTGGGGCGGGAAGGAAGTCAGGTGTGACCCCTGCACTGTGCCGCAACGGTAATTCCCCGTGAGATAGGCGAAGCCGCCATCTCATGGGGAGAGTCCGAGTATCAACAACCGCTATTCCCGAGCAGGAGACCGTGCATTGCTTCTCTACAAGGCAATGCGCACGTCAGATCTCTGCTTTGGGCGGAGATTTTTGCGTTTATGTAATCGAGATCTTATGCCGACTGAAACAAATGATTTCAATGGGGAGGAATACGCGATCGAATTTGACCAATTCGATGTGAGCGCCGAGCATACTCTCTCTCCAGAGAATCAAGAAACAGAGACAGGCGAATCCGATTGCGATACTTCTGAAACGGTTGACGCGGCGGGACCAGCGGAATGTATTGAGCCAGGGATGCAGGCGGTGATAGATCAAAAGGGTGGAAAAACGCACAGCTGGGAATTGCAGTATAGAGGCGACAGCGGATACTTCTTCGATGGAGAACAGGCACGCGATCCTGAAGGCAGCGTATGGACGAACGAGGACATCGCTCTGCACGAGGAAATGCTTGCGCAGTGGAAAGAGGGCGGTAGCACAGTTTTTTTCTTGCCCGACTATAAAGAGCAGGCCGAGGATGGAGAGGTTTTATACGTCACGATGCTCATGCTTGGTGAAGATGGCAGGATCACCTATGAAATCTACAGTCACGAAATGAAATATCATAATGGAGAAGAGGATAGCCCTCTTCCTATAGTCGAAGAGGCGGGTACCGATATCCCCGCAACGCCTTGGGAGGAAATGGACGAGCTTCCCTCGGAATTACTCGCACCAGAACCCATAAGCACCATTGAAGCGGTATTCCTTGAGTCTCATGAATCTCAAGAAGCCGAAGGATCGATCGTCACTCTCGAGCCCCCGATCAGTGCACCACCAGCGGTCGAACGCACGCAGGAGCCGACGTTTGTTGATAC
>Ga0209542_10008076_pt1 | contig 19785 bp, 18 predicted proteins | sample RifCSPhighO2_01_FD_184028 | JGI IMG/M metagenome (GOLD analysis project Ga0209542, IMG submission 184028) | Soil microbial communities from Rifle, Colorado - Rifle CSP2_plank highO2_0.1 (SPAdes) (version 2) | ecosystem: Environmental > Terrestrial > Deep subsurface > Rock core/Sediment ...
AGTTCTGGATTCATGCCGGTTCCGAGTCCCCGAGTTAAATTTTTTCCAATATGAATTTTTCTCTTTGCGAGAGTGTTGTGAAGATCTTGCGCGTCGGTATTGATACCAATAAATTCAACCCCCTTAACTTTGGAGTTGATCATGTGGTTAATGGCGTTTTTGCCGGATCCACCGACACCTAGGACTTTGATTCGAGCGAATGCTTCGATCTCGGGTTTAATTTGTGGCATATTCGTTAAAATTTCCACATTTGGCCAATTTTGCCGTTAAAACTTCCGCTTCTCACTCGCCGTATAGGTAAATACGTCTCGTTTCGATGCTCAGTTTTACCACCAAACTTGTCTCAAATCTGAAAATTTTATAGTTATGAGTTAAAAGATAACCTACAAAATCAATGAGTAGAGGTTAAAAGAACGACTTACGTCTACATTAATATATCAAAGAAAGTTTTAAAAGCAATGCCGAAAGTAATCCATAAAGTAGACTCACGATTTATGATTTAAGATTCATGAGTTCAAGAAATTGAGACGTCGCCTCAATTTTCACTTCTACACCAATCTTGTTTCGTGAATCTTGAATCATGAATCTACTCTTCCACTTATCAACAACCATTCTCATGTAATTTCAAAGCCGCAGATGATATAATTCTCCCATGAATCTGCCTGCACACATCAATAAACTCCGTCTACAGGTGTCGACGCCTAACCCGTCGACCAAACTCACCTCAACCCTCCTCGGCCTCTTTCTCCTCACCGCCATCCTTTTTCCACAACCCGCTCATGCTGGTTTCTTCTCTCAGATCAAGTGTTTCTTTATCCAGATCTTCACCTCTAATTCTTGCGGAAAAGAACAGGAAGTTACTGCTCCTAATCCACCTACAAAAGAAGAGAAAGTGACAGAGAACCCACTCACCCTCGAAGACATCCAATCTCTGATCGACAAGAATCTGCTCACCTACGAAGAAACACACCCATATAACCCCGTAACCTCTAAAGTTGTCTATCTGTCTAATCCAAACCAAGAATCTACAAACAACCCTACTCTCATCACAGTAGACAGAGGTAAGACAGATCAAGGAAGCAAAGCAGAATCCCGCAGAGGAGGAAGTGGTCAAGTTCTCTCAGCTCATACCACTAACCCCAACTTTGTCACCTACGACGCTCTCGACCGTCAAGTTGCTGCTATATACAATTCCTTCGAAAACACTCTTGAAGTCATTAACACATCTAACATCACTGAAGGCACCAAACTCTTCTATACAGACACTAGAGTAGCTGACTACATTAACGCATCAAGTACTCTTTCCATCTCTTCCACTAACTACTGGACTAAGAGTGGGACGGATCTTACGTATACGGATGGGAATGTGGGGGTGGGGACGAGTAGTCCTTCCAAAACCTTATCTGTGCAAGGTGATGCTTTAATTTCCGGAGATTTAAACGTTGCGAATTTAACTGCAACTGGAACGATATCATTCTTGGGGACTGCCACCACAACATTCAGTGGCGGGGTTTCTGCGGCGGGATTAAGTTCGTCTTTGGGTCTTACGGTAAGTGGTGCCACATATCTTGCAACAAGTGGAGGAAATGTCGGGGTGGGATCTTCGACACCATCTGCCAAGCTTTCTGTGAAGGGAGATGGCACAACTACCGGTAGGGCATTTGCGGTTTCTGATTCATCTGATGTTGAGAGGTTTACGATTTTAGATAATGGAAAAGTTGGGATTGGAATTGGTAATCCCGGAGCATCACTGTCTGTTTCTCAGAATGTAACTAGTGGAGCAATTGCCGCAGAATTTGATTCTTTCTCGACTTCTCTTACCGCGGCTGGTCGCATCATTGATATTGAAAGACGTTCGACCGGAGATATGGCTGATGGATTTGGACCATTTATAGGTTTTATTATTGAAGATACTGCGGCTGTGGAGAATGTTATCGGAGACATTGGATTTAGAAGAAGTGGGGCAGACAATTCTGGCACTTTTCATATTCGACCACGTAATGCAGGTTCCACCGTTGAAGCTGTTGTGGTAACAAATCAAGGCAACGTTGGTATCTGGGTCACTAATCCTCAGACTCTTCTCGACATCGCTGCAACTTCCACAGACACTGGTTGGGGGAATCAACTCAATTTCCGAAGCTTTCGAGCGGCTATCGTCTCTGGAAACTTACTAGGAGGATTGACCTTCACCTCAAACGACACGACCCTCACTGCTCCCGGTACCACAACCGCCGCAATTCAAGCTCTGGCCAATGTAACACACACTGCTTCTGCTCTTGGTACGGACATCGTCTTCAAAAGCACCACTGGTACAACTTATGCGGAGTTGATGAGACTGACCGGCGCGGGCCTTTTGGGAATTGGTACAAGTACTCCAACTCAAAAACTACACATAGTCAGCGATTCTTCTTCGCAAGGACTAAAATTGTCAGGAAATCAAGGATATACTTTTCTTGAAATTAAAGATGCTGGCGGTTCAGACGATGGTATATTTGAATTAAAACAACTTGGAGTTACAAAAGTTCAATTCGAGACAGGTGGATCAGCAATAAGTTACATAAATACTGGTAATGTGGGCATTGGCACTACCGCCCCCACTTTCAAATTTCAGGTATCTGGAGGAACAGTAGGCCTCATGAGTCTTACTAACAGTGAAGGAGGGGGAGTCTACGCTTGCGTCCTAAACACTGGACAAGTTGCTACGTCATCAGCCGCTTGTGGTTCATCATCCAGACGTTTCAAGGATGACATTGAGAATATATCCTACGGTCTAGACGAAGTCATGAATCTTAGGCCAGTTTCTTTCGACTATAACCAAACCTATGGTTTTAGTGGCCTGGGACATCAAATAGGCTTTATCGCCGAAGAGGTAGCAGAAATAATCCCCGAAGTTATCGGTTATCATGACGGACAAATTCAAAGTGTCGACTATCCAAAGCTCACTGCTGTACTCACAAGAGCAGTGCAAGAACTCAATACTAAGGTAGATGGTTTGACCAACACTTCTTCTTCTCGCTCTTCCAATTCTTCTCCTACTACCTCTCTACCTATCGGTCAGGCAAGTAGTACCACTGCTCCTGTAATTGTCGATGATTCATTTATAGGTGAGATCGTTGCTTTTCTCAACACTCTGTATGATGTGGTGATTGAGAGAGGGTTACTGCGAGTGGCGCATTTGGTGAGTGAGAAGATAACGACAAAGAATTTAACGATTACAGAATCATTTATTATGTACGACAAAAAGACCAACACTCCATATTGTATAACTATAGAAAGAGGTGACTTTGTCTCGACGAAAGGGTTCTGTGAGGAGAATGATGTCGATACCACTTACAATTCTAATAATAATTCTGCCGGAGAGGTAGAAGATTTGCCGGAAGAGTTGAAAACTGAAGAAAAAGAAATTTCCGATCCTTCTCTGTCAGCTCAAGAAATGGATGGCAATAGTTCAATATCAAATCAAGTTCCGGAACCAGAACCAGAACAAGAGGAAGTCACAGAACTTGAAACATCTTCTGAATCTATCTTAGAATCCTAATATAAATCATCTAAGTTTAAGGGAGAAATTGCTTGAAGAATTTTTGGATTTTTCCGGTGGTTTTTTTAACAAAGTCTTTTAGATATTCTTCTTCCCCCTGGGCGCCGAGTCCTAGGAGACATAGTCCGTAAATACTGGACCAAGAAGAATCTTTGACGACATTATGTTTTATATTTTCGTTTGGTATCGCGCCGATCTTTGCCGGAAGTTTCAAATGTTGTCTTGCAAAAACTTCAATATCAGTGATTCCACTTCCACCTCCGGTAAAAATAATTCCAGCTGGCAAAATTCCGTTTCTACCGATTTTTTTTAGGTGGTTTTCGACGTGATCGAATATATCTTCAAGTCTAGCTTCTATTATTTCTTCAACTTTTTTTCTCGGATAGTTGGCGATTGTTAAAGCGCCAAGTTTTACATGCTCTGCTTCGTCGAGCGAAATTTTAAGTCCCAAAGCTATGTCGTTTGTTATATTACTTCCGCCAGTAGGGAAGACTTCCACAGAAATTGGGATGTTGTTTTCGTAGACAACTAAGGAAATAGTTTCTCCTCCAATGTTGATTAAGACGCACCCTGCTCTTTTCTGTTGCTTGGAAAGTAGAACCAGGCTCGACGCAATTGGGTTTGCAACGGCGTCCAGTACCTCTACTCCTGCTTCTTCCAAAATTTCTATAAGATCATTTAAGTGCTTTTCGAGAACAGTTACAAAAAGACATTTCATCTCGAGCTTGCTGCCTTTCATTCCGACTGGGCTTCCGATTAAAACTTTTCCGTCTAATTTATATGAAAGGGGGATTGTGTGAAGAATTTTTCTATTTAAAGAAGCACTAGGCGGTATATTGTTTTGGCATTCTGTAACTAATTTTTCCAAGTCCAAATCGCTTACTTCAAGGTCTGCACGGGAGATCACAATTTCTGCAGTGGAGGAAATGCTTCCAAGGCCCGTACTTCCAACTGAGAGCATTACTTCTTTGATTTTTGATCCTATACTTTTTTCGGCTAGCCGGAGCGCTTTTTGGATACATTTTAAAACAGAATCTTTTTCTGTTATGCAGCCATGTCGGAGACCCCTAGACTCGGAGAGTCCAAAGCCAATCATCTTTGGCATGGGTCGCTCACTCTCAATGAGAGATTCTGCAACACCAACTCGAATAAATTGGGTGCCGATATCTATGCTAGCAACAAAATTCCTACTCATATTTACCAATTATATCATGAACTGTCACAATGGGTTCAAACGGAACTTACATGTTTGGCGAACTTCTTTGTTACTTCGCTCCGAGCCTCCCTCAACGTATTATTAAATACGTCTCGGTACGGTTCTCGCTCGTGCCTCGAATTTCATCCAAACCTGTAAGTTGTTCTTTGTTCTAATAGTAGAGTTTTTTGTCATTATCTACTCTAAAAATTTTTGGAGTTCTGGGGTTATCTCGATATCAAAACTATTTAAGAACTTTTTTTCTTGCTCAGACATCTCTTTTCCGTGGTCTATACCTTTTAGATGCAAAAGTCCGTGAATAAATATAAAAATAAAATAGCTTGGATAGCTTAATTTAAGATCTTCAGCTTCTCCCTCGATCTTCGAAAGATCCATAAAGATTTCGCCGATATTTTCTCCCAAAGGAAAGCTTAAGACGTTCGTGGGGTGGTTTTTATCGCGATATTTGTTATTTAAGTCTTGAGAAAGGGTGTTGGAACTAAAAACTAAACTCAATTCATATTCGGCCCCCAAGATTTTTTCCTTAATTTTTTTAAGGAATAAGCCGCTTTCGGGCGGCTTAAGCTTTGATTTATTAGTGACATCAAACATATGTTAGGGGATAGGGAAATTCTTGAATCCCTGCCTGACGGCAGGCAGGTACCTATTTGGAGGAGTCGTTTCTTTTGTCTTGCATCTTGCCCAACTTTATTAGTTTTGAGACCTCTTTTTTTCTTGCAATTACTTTTAAAGCTCGAGCTTTCTTGGCTGGTTCGGACTTATCTCTTTTGGTGTATCTTTCAGCGCGAGCCTTAGGTAAAATGCCTGATCCTTGGACCCTTCGAGTAAATCTTTTTATGAGGCTAACATTGTTTTCAGAGCCTGTTTTTTGAACTTCAACGTTTACTGACATAGGTAAATATGCTAACACATTTAAGAATTGCGAGCAATCTTTTTCTTTAATCCCTGCCTGCCGGCAGGCAGGTTTCGACTTTAATCTTTTTTCTGTTAAATCTTAATTTTTCTCAAATAATTAACTATATCGCAAGCAGAAATTGTCTCTTGAACGCGAGTTTCGGTATTTCGGACAACAATCAAATGTTCCAGTGCTTCTTTTTCCCCAATTATTAAAATATAAGGGAAATTCAGATTCTCCGCGACAGTTAATTGTCCCATGAGCTTGTCTTTGGTGAGAGAGTGATAAATTGGAATTCGTGCCTTTCGGAGTAATTCGATAACTGCAAGGCACTTGGCCTTAGCTTTATTGCCGAATTGTACCAAAAAATATTTTGGTTTTACTTTTTTTATACTTATTTTTTTATCCTTAGGAATATTGTCTTTAATTGCAACGCTTAAATAGGGTATTTCCTTTCGTACGTGAAGTTTCTTCACAATATTGTGATGTCTTACTCCTATAGCCACGGTTTCTTCGTCGGACTTGATTTGAAAAATTGTTTGGGAACAATATTGCTTGTTTGGAATGAGAGAGTGGTTTAAATCGTAAGGGGTTTCAAAAAATTCTAGGTATTCTAAAACTTCTTTAAAGTGCTTTATCGCCTGAGGGTTCAAAAAATTCAAAGGTTTTGGCATGGTTGCCAAAATCTCTTCATCCTCCTCTTTTATTTTTTTCTTTAAAAATTCCTCTGGTTCTTTGGTTGCTATTTCGGTCAGGCTTTTAGGTAAAATCTCGAGATTTTTCTTGAGATGATTCACTAATTCTTTCTCGAATTTTCCAAAAGATTCTTTGTCTCCGACGCTGTTTATTTCTATTCTTAGATTTTTTACTTCCTGATCTCGGAGTATGGCTAAGCTTGTTTTTAAAACAAGAGCTTCGGCTACACTGCTACCAGAACCTAAAATAGATAGATTCAAAAATGACTCTGGCTCTTTTTCTTTGTATTCTTCTTTGTCACGATAGCAAATTGAAAGGGGAAATGGAAAAGAACGGAAACCACCCTCGATAAAAGTGCGGAGAAGGTAAATTTTGCTATTCATGCTATGGGACCGTTCAAGCCCCTGGCTTAATTTCTGGAGGCATAAACCTTTTTCGAAGCTTTTGGATTGCAGACAGTCTTCTTTTGAAGCCTGAGGTGGTTTAATTGGAATAAAACCATAGAAAAAAGCGGTCTCCAGGGCTTTGTCTATGTTATAGAGCGAGAGATTATTAGAATTTTTAAGAGCAGAAGACTTTTCTTTTGTAAGCATTGGGATAGCACTCACATTTTCTTTTTAAAAACGCGCATATCCGCGTGCTCGCGGATTGCTATGCTCGAAGCCAAGCTTCTCCGCAATGTTTTTAAAAAGAAAAAGTTCGTTCTTGTTAAATTATTCACTTCACGCGTAAGCTGTTACAGGTGTCGACACCTAACTTGTCGATCTATTCCTCATGTCGGCCGGGGAAAATCTGAAGTCGGGAAAAAGGAATGAGCCTAACGAGCGGTCTTCCAACAACTAGATCTTCTTTGAGGGGTCCCCATACTCGTGAATCAGAACTTGAAGCTCGATTATCTCCCATAACAAAATATTCATCGTCTTCGAGCTTAACCTCCAGAAAATCATCCTTAGGGTACAAAATATAATCTTCTGTAAGTTCAAAACCTTCGGGATTGGTCTCGTTTATAATAGTAATTTGAGTGCCTTCTATCCTTACCGTCTCACTTGGGAGGCCAATTATTCTCTTAATGAAGTATTTTGAGTGGTCTTTTGGGTAATGGAAAATAATAATTTCTCCACGTTCTGGACTTTTTAGAGTTTTATAGCTTATTTGGTCAACAATTAAATATTCGCCCGGCAAAAACGTTGGAGTCATTGATGCGCCGTTCACAATAAAGGGCTGTGCGACAAAATATCTAAAAGGTACAACCACCAAGAAAGCAATCAGAATAAATTTTAGGAGTTCCTTAAAAAATCCACCACTTTTTTTCTCCTCGTTGTTTGGAAATTCATAACTCATTGCCATTTTCCAAGTATTTTATACAATTAGAAAGTGTAAAGCAAGAGAAAGTTTTATTCTGGCTAGCGAGGGGCATCGCGAGAGTGTACCCACTCTCATGATGCGCGAGCGAAGACGGATCAAAGGGTGAATACCCTTTATGAATTTGTTTATTTTTACTAATTACTTAAAACTTTCAGATTTGAGACAAGTTTTTTAATAAAACCGAGTACCGAAACGAGGCGTATTACCTATACGATGAAGTGAGACGCGGAGGTTTTAGTAAAAAAATTGGCCAAATGTGGAAGTTGCCCATAAATGACATATTATATTGTTGGCCTAGGTAATCCCGGAGATGAATACAAAGAAAGCCGACACAATGTCGGACGAGATATTGTTGATTTCTTCAGAAAAAAGAATGGATTTTCGGATTGGAGTTTGGATAGCAAAGCAAAAGCCCTTGTTTCTAAGGGTAAAATTGGCAAAAACAGCTTAGAACTTATCCTACCGGACGCATACATGAACAAATCAGGCGTGAGCCTAAAAGGCTTTATAACATCTGTGAAAGCTGCTCATAATACAGTTGTTGTTTATGATGATTTGGATTTGGCTTTCGGTAAAATGAAGATTTCTTTTAATCGAAGTTCTGGGGGTCATCGGGGAGTGGAATCAATCGAAAAGAATTTAAAAACTCGAGAATTCATAAGGCTTCGAGTGGGGGTGACGCCCGCAACTCCTAGCGGCAAGCTTAAAAAACCTCACGGAGAAAAGGAAGTGGTAGATTTTATTTTGGGCAAATTCAAAAAGGCAGAGTCGGAAGAATTAAAGAAAGTTTATAAGAGAGCAGCTCTTGCTATTGAGGAAATTATTTCTCTTGGTTTCGAAAAGGCAATGGGGAATTGCAACAAGAGTTAGAATTAAGAATGTGATTTTTGTATATTTTAAAAAAAGAAGCCCGGGGCTTGTGCCACGGACCCTTTGCTTCTGAGATCAGTTATTGCTTCCTGCAAATCCAGCTTTCTCAGCTTCATTCGCGTGGCGAAGCAGATCTTCTATACTGATTTCACAGTACTTCAGTTCTTCTTCTCCTTCTACTTCGGCCACAACCTCGAGAGAGTCTTCGGAAGTCATCAAATTGATTCCGACAAATCTGGAACCAGAGCGTCCTTTGGTGCTAATATAGTAGTCAGCACCTAGAATGCATCTCCTCACATCAACGGGAATTTCTTTCATCGGATTATCTCCATTTGAGCTCAGAAAGAGCAGTTAAAGTTCCAGATAGAAGCTTAAAATATAACTTTGACGATGTCAATAAAATCGACTTGTTTGTCGGCAAGTTAAATTAAACAAAAAACACAAACCTGAAGTTTGTGTTTTTTGTTATCTGTGCTATTTCAGATTTACTTCGTTTCTTCTTTTTTGGCGTTAGGATCAATGAATGATAACGTCATTTTTTGATCTTTTGGTTCAAAAAGAGTGATTTTTAGATCGTAACTGTTTCCAAGTTTAAGTGTTTCTTTTAATTTGGCTTCATTACCAAATTCTGAAATGTGTACAAGGCCCGCAATTCCTTCTTCGATGCTTACAAGCGCGCCGTGTTTATTGAATTTAATAACTACTCCTTTAACAGAATCGCCTTTCTTGTATCTTTTCTCAACATTGTTCCAAGGATTTTCTTTCAAAGCTTTAATAGAGAGGGAGATCTTCTCTTCTTTGATTTCGATAATTTTTACTTCGATTTTGTCTCCAACCTTGTACATTCCCTTTGGATTCTCAACCAGTCCCCAGTCCATTTCTGAAATATGCACTAATCCTTCGAGTCCTTCTTCAACTTTAACGAAGACGCCGAAATCAACTACACCGGTAACTTCTCCCATAACTTTATCGCCAACAGAATATTTCTCGATTATTTTCGCTTTCTTCTTCAATTCCGGATTTTTCTCAGAGAAGATCAGTTTATTTTCTTTAGGAGTTGCAACTATGATGCATACTGACAATTTTTGACCCAATAATTTTCGGAGTTCTTCTAAAATCTTATCTTTATCTCCGTCTGCAACTCTTGGATAGTGTTCCGTGTTAAGTTGAGAAGCAGGTAAAAATCCTGTAATTCCTTGCCAGTTAAGCATAAGACCTCCTTTATTGGCTTCGTGTGGTGAGAGTTCAAAGACCGTTTTGTTTTTGATTGCTGTTTCAGCTTCGCTCCAAACTTTTGCTTGGCGAGCTTCTTTTAGAGAAATTTCGAAATAACCTTCTTTTTCTTCAATATCAATAATTTTTCCGCTTACTGTGTCTCCGGGGCTAACGTTTTTTATTATGTCTTTTGCAATTGTATACTCTCGGCCGTAAATAATTCCGGTACCAAATGGCTGCATGTCCACAAATACAATACTTTTTTCTATTTTGAGAACTTTACCCTCGATTAAATCTCCCACCATTGGAGAGGGAGCTGCTTCACTTAAAAATTTGCCCATTAGAGTTGGCTTTTCCAACTTTTCTTCTTTTTCGCTTGTCTCCGGAGTGGCTTCGATTTGTGTCTCAGAAGTTTCCTCTTTTTTTACTTTTTTTGTTTCTTTTAAAGTTTTGGTGGTTTCTTTTGCCATACAAAGTCTGATTTAACGGGGGATTAATTAATAAATGCTATGCCTTAAATTAAAACACCCATTCAAGGGCAGGCAAGTACAAGTATACGTATTTTGATTAAAATGTCCACTAAAATAGTTGAAAGTTATAAAGTTCAAAGTTATAAAGTGGAGAACCCAATTTTTCTTGACCCGCAGGGGTTTTTAGTGCTATTATGTGGCCAGTTAGTTCTTTAATAAAAGGTGATTTCGCCATAGCTTAAAGTAGGTCAAAATAATGAAAATTGGTCTCCTCTCAGCTATGGCGACATACCTATAACATCAACTATCGCTAGGGATAGTGCCACATTGGAGAAATTCAATGAGCAACGCAGTAACACCGACGTGGCCTCAGGCCAACCATACCCTGACACTCATTGGCCAGCAAAACCCAACCATGCAACAGCTTCGGCAGTTGCATGATGGACCCCTCTCGGATCTCATGCAGGCGATTGCAAACGGCACTCTGCCAGATCGAGATGAGGTGCGGAAGTTCTACGGTCTCCCACTTTTTCATCCCGAAGTTTTCGACCTCACGATCAATTACAGCCTGACGCGTTCCCAGATGATGGACGCCGCCCGGTTGGTTGGGAGGTCAGGGTTTAGGATCGAAGAATTCGTGTGGACCGGTGTGGGTGTTGTGGAACTCGAAGCTCGTCTTTTCTACCCCCGCCGTACCCTCGGTACCTCTCTGACAGATTTCCGCCAACTTCTTGGGTCGGTTGATTCGACTAATCCTTGGGAGTTCTCTCGGTTGGAGCATTTGCTCTCCTTCCGAGCGGCTGGACATCTAAACAACCTGGATGGGCCGGTTCTCTCTCTTGGATCGCTTGCCTGCTGCTTTAGTCCTTCTGGCGCTGATGAGAGTTTTTGGACTCCCATTCATGGGACTAGACCTTGTGCCCTTGGTCATGACGTGCGCTTTCTAGGCGTTCGCCCAAAGAAGATCCCCTAGTCGATCTCACATGTCCTTGATTCCCAAGTGGGGATCGGACGCTGTTCTTTCGTATTGTGGACCATGTGGTCCTTATCCACCCCGCACAGTTTGACTGGCGGGGTGTTTTTATTTTAGTGTGATACGAATAAGGATGAAATTTTCTGAATTTACTTTATAACTTTGGACTTTATAACTTTCAACTTATTTTATGTTAGAATAGGCTGGATTTTCCATAATTCTTAATTCTTAAATCTCTTACTAATATGGTTATTACCTATCACGGCTTAGAATTCTTTAAAGTAACTTTTGGCGACACCACAGTCGCTTTTAATCCGATATCTAAATCTTCAAAACATAAGTCAACTTCATTCGGAGCCGATATCGTCCTTTCGAGTCTAAACGATGAAGATTTTAATGGTCATGAAACTGCTGGCAGGGGAGATAAACAACCTTTTGTCATTTCAGGTCCTGGCGAATATGAATATAAAAATGTTTTTATCCAAGGATATCCATCCGAATCAAATTACAAAGACAAAAAAAGAATAAATACTTTCTATAAAGTTCTGCTTGAAGACACCTCCCTTTGTTTTCTTGGAGCGATAGATTCTTCAAATATCAACGAATATATGAAAGCTTTTGATGGGGAAGTTGATGTTCTGTTTTTGCCGATCGGTGGCGCTGGGGTGCTAAATCCAGAAGAGGCTTATAAATTGGCCGTGAGTTTGGAACCAAAGATTATTATTCCAATGCATTACACGGAAGGCTCTGATAAAAATAGCCTAAAAACCTTTCTTAAAGAGTCTGGTAGAGAAAATTTGAAAGCTATTGATAAATTGACCTTAAAAAAGAAGGATTTGGTAGATAAACAAGGAGAAGTCATCCTGTTGGCAGAAGTTTAAAGTACTTGCTGTAAATAGGTAAAAACAGTTTAAGTAAATTCGAAGCACGAAGCACGAAATTCGAAACAATATCTAATGAATTAAATTATAAATTCAAAAACAAGTGTTTAATGTTTTGAACATTTTAATTTTGAATTTGTTTCGAATTTCGATATTCGAATTTCGGATTTTATCTTATAAACTAGTTGTTAAGTTACTAATCACTATTTAATTTCTCTAGTGGCTAGATCTATGTTTGATTTTTTTGAGAGACTTCGAAAAAAGACACGACGTGAGAGGCAAATTTTTGCTTTGGTGTCTTCTTTAAGTGTCACCCTTTTTATTTTTGGAGTCTGGGCACTACTTACACTTCCTAAAAATTTTGAATCGGTATCTCAAAAGGAAGAAGAGAAAAGCAATACTATTTCACCGCTTGCAAATGTTAAAACTGGCTTTCAAAGTGCGATGGATTCTATTTTAAAGGAATTTTCTGATTTAAAAGAGAAGTTGTCTCCAGAATTTGAACAGGAATTTGTTGCGCCGGGAGTTGAACAAAAAGACTTCAAAAACAGTGCGGAAAATGATAAGATAGAATGAGTCGAAGGTCCGTAAAGTCTATAAAGTCGAAAGTATAAAATACATTTAAACCGAATTTCTAATGCCTAAGGTATGAAAGATAACCATAAAAACAAAGACGAAGATAAACAAGTTGTCCACAGAAGCAATATAATTGGGAGGGATATAGTCTCTGAAATGAAGGAGTCTTATTTGGACTATGCCATGTCTGTTATTGCTTCCCGTGCTCTTCCAGACGTCCGCGATGGTCTGAAACCTGTACACAGAAGGATTCTTTTTTCCATGCATGAAATCGGTCTTTCGGCTGGAGCTAAAACTAGAAAATGCGCCAAAATTACTGGAGACGTGACTGGTAACTATCATCCGCACGGAAGCGTTGCTGTTTATGAAGCCTTGGTAAAAATGGCCCAGGATTTTTCAATGAGATATCCGCTCATTATTGGCCAAGGAAATTTCGGTTGTTTTACAAAAGATACAAAAGTAAAACTTACAGATGGAAGAGATTTATCTTTTGGCGAACTCGTTAAAGAACATGAGAATGGCAAGAAAAATTATACTTATACTGTAAATAAAACAGGACTTATTTCTGTTGCAGAAATTATTAGACCAAGATTGACCAAAAAAAATGCCGCCTTGGTAAAAGTTTTTCTGGATAATGATGAACAAATAAGATGCACTCCGAATCATCTATTCATGCTAAAGGATGGAAGCTATTTAGAAGCAGAGAAATTGTCGCCCGGACAATCCCTCATGCCCCTTTATCTAAAACTCTCCGAAAAGCAGGACCGATTAAACAGAGAAGGATACACTTTGATATACCAACCAAAAACCGATACTTGGGTACCAGCTCATCATCTGTCTGATAACTACAATCTAACAAATAAAAAATACCAGAAGAATGCTGGTAGAGTGCGTCATCATATTGATTTTAATAAGTTAAATAACAATCCTGAAAATATTGTTCGATTGTCGTGGGAAGATCATTTCAAAATTCATTATGAGCATGCATCGGATTTGCATAAAAACCCCGAATATCGACAAAAAATTGCAGAAGGCAGAGAGAAATACTGGTCTCAACCTGAACATAGAGCTAAAAAAGCCAAAGAGATCTCTGAACGAAACATTTCAAATTGGAAAGACGAAAAATATCGTGAGAACATGACGAGGTTCTTGAGTGATGTTAATAAAAAGTACATAGCAGAACATCCTGAAAAGAGAAAAGAACTTAGTCTCAGATTCACCCAAACATTAAAACGACAGTGGCAAAATCCAGAATATCGAGAATTAATGCACGGCAAGATCATAAAGGGTAATAAAAATCACACCTCTAACAAAACTGGCAAGCTTAAGTTTGTAAATATCTGCAAGAAAATTATAGAAGAAAAAATAGAATTAAACGAAAACTCTTATGAAAAGAGTCGTTTGGAACTATACCCTTATGGTCACGCAACAAAATGGGAGACCGGGATAGAAAAATATTTTCAGGGTGATCAAAACCTTGTCTATCAAGAAATAAATAAAAATCACAAAGTTATTAGGGTAGAAAAACTTGTTGAAATGGAAGATGTTTATGATCTCACTATTCCAGGTAGTCATAATTTTGCTTTAGCTTCTGGAGTAATTGTTCATAATTCAATCGACGGAGATAATGCCGCGGCGGAAAGGTATACCGAAGCAAAAATGTCCAAAGTTGCGAGTGAACTTTTGCGAGATCTCGATAAAGATACTGTCGGTTGGAGACCAAACTACGAAGCTACCAGAGAAGAGCCAGTTGTTCTTCCGACTGCGGTACCAAATTTGCTTTTAAACGGTACTTTGGGAATTGCTGTTGGAATGGCAACCAATATACCGCCCCATAATTTGAGAGAAGTGGTAGAAGCGACATCTCATTTAATTGATAATAAAGAAGCAACCACCGAAGATTTGCTTAAATTTGTTAAGGGTCCTGATTTTCCTACTGGCGGAATCGCTTTTAATGACAAGGATATTCATCATGCTTATGCAACGGGCCGCGGAGGGGTTGTTGTGCGAGGTGAAGCAGAAATTGTTGAAAATAAAGCTGGACAATCCCAGATCATCATTTCTTCCATTCCTTATCGAGTGAATAAGTCAGATTTGATCGTTAAAATCGCTGATCTCGTCCGCGATAAGAAAATTGATGGAATAAAAGGTCTCCGAGATGAGTCCACCAAAGACATCCGAGTTGTGATTGATCTTAAAACATCGGCATATCCGGAAAACGTATTGAATTATCTTTACAAACACACCCCACTTGAAGAAACTTTTCATTACAACACCGTTGCTCTCGTAGACGGCGCGCCTCAAACTCTTTCACTTAAGGGCCTACTTGAAGAATTCATCAAACATAGAAAGGTTATTGTTCGCCGAAGGACTGAATTTGATTTGCGCAAGGCCGAAGAGAGAGAGCATATCTTACTAGGCTTAAAAAAGGCATTAGACCACATTGATAAAATCATCAAGATTATTCGCGCTGCCAAAGATGTTCAAACAGCTAGAGTAAATTTGATAAAAGAGTTTAAATTTTCCGATATTCAGACAACTGCGATTTTGGAGATGAAACTCCAGAAATTGGCCGGTTTGGAACGCCAGAAAATCGAGGATGAACTCAAAGAAACTCAAGCTCTGATTAAAAAACTCAAGATTATTCTTGGGAGTGCAAAGATGATTTTGGATATCATAAAAACTGAACTAACGGAAATTGCTGCAAAATACGGCGATGACAGAAGGACTAAAATCGTAAAAGGGGGAGTTAAAAATATGTCCCTCGAGGATTTAATTCCAAACGAAGAGAATGCACTCGTCCTCTCTGCTGGTGGCTACATCAAGCGAACCAAACCTGATGAGTTTAAGAAACAAAAAAGAGGGGGAGTTGGGGTGGTGGACTTAGACACCAAAGAAGAAGATTTTGTTACTAATCTTTTGCGAGCCAACACTCACAGCGATATTTTATTCTTTACCGATAAAGGTAAGGTATTTCAGACCAAAATGTATGAATTGCCAGAAGGAAAGAGGGCAACTCGCGGTAAATCGATCATGAATTTCATCGCTCTTTCGGCTACTGACAAAATAACCTCAATTCTCCCCGTAGAAGGTGCAGCTATCGATCCTGATATGTCGGTCCTTATGATCACTCAAAATGGTATTGGTAAGCGCGTAAAGGCCGACAGTTTCAAGGATGTGAGACGCAGTGGAATTTTGGCTATAAATCTGAGCGAGGGCGATAGTCTGATTTCTGTTGAAATGATTAGTCCTAAGGATGAAGCGGTGGTTGTAACGCAGGACGGCCAGTCAATTCGATTTAAGGCCGCTGACTTGCGTGATATGGGACGTATTGCGGCCGGTGTGCGGGCAATAAAACTCGGAAAGGGGGATAAGGTTATCAGCGCCCAGGTTATAAAAAAAGAATACGAAAATCCGGATCTTTTAGTTATAAGCAGCAATGGTTATGGTAAAAAATCCAAACTTAAAGAATACAAAAATCAGAATAGGGGAGGAACAGGAATATTAACAGCAAAAGTGACTGAAAAAACCGGTAATTTAATCTCAGCCAAAGTGATAAGTGATGAAGAAGAAATTGTGGCTATTTCACAAAAAGGCCAGGTGATAAGAGTAAGTTTAAGTGAGATTCCTGTTTTGGGCCGCCAGACTCAAGGGGTGAGAATAATGAAACTTAGAGAGAAAGATAAGATAGCGTCATTGGTTTGTCTTTGAAATTAAGGGGCGGTTAGCGACTATAATTTCTTGGACCCGCCATAATTTTTTGAAATTTTAATATGGTATTATTAAGTGAAGAAATATAAATTATACTTCCACTTAAATACAATAAGGCAAACGAAAAATTTAGGCGGGTGATGATTTTTATAGTCGTTTCACTCCTTAAAAATCTATCATGTTCACTAACCCTCAAAAAAATATCGAACGATTTGAGATTCTACCTGGCCTAACGGTTGCGGACTTGGGATCGGGCTCTGGGTTTTATGTTTTGGCAGCAGCGCGTTTAGTGGGAGATAGTGGGCGTGTGTACGCGATAGACATTCAAAAAGAGCTTTTAGCTAAAACCAAAACAGATGCGACAAACAAACATCTCATGAATGTGGAGGTGATTTGGGGTGATGTGGAAAAAGTTGGAGGTACTCGGCTTTCTGATTCTTCTGTTGACGTTGCGATTGCCTCAAATATTTTATTCCAACTTGAAGATAAAGATTCATTTATAAAGGAAGTGAAGAGGATTTTGAAACCGGGGAAAGGAAAAGTTTATATTATCGATTGGACCGACTCTTTTGGTGGTTTGGGCCCCGAACCTGCAGCAGTTATTAGTTTGTCATCTACAAAAGAGATGTTTTTAAAAAATGGTTTTGAGGTTTATAAAGAATTAAGCGGTGTGGGCGATCATCATTATGGGGTTTCGTTTATTAAAAAATAAACGAAACGAGTTGAAAGTTATAAAGTTATAAAGTTGAAAGTTTAAAAACGGATGAATCCCGTTCGAAGCCTCGGTCACGGTTCACTAAAATTTGTTTAAAAAGGAAAAATATTATTAAATTAAAATAGTCAAATTAGTGGGAAATCGGGTGACCGAGACCTGCTTCGAACGGGATGAAGAATATTTCTAAATTTCAAATTGCGATTCTCGGTATTTTTGGAGCTTTTCTGGTAATGGGGGTTTTGGTCTTTGCTTTAGGAAAGACTGGGGGTGGTAGCGCCACAGTTCCGCTTTTGGTTTGGGGAACAATGCCGAGAAGCGAATTTGCTGAAGTTTTATCCGCAACTGCCTTAGACAAAAACGAATCTTTTCAAATTAGTTACGTTCAAAAAAATAAAGAGAATTTTGATATTCAATTTCTAGAAGCGCTTGCAAGCGGTGCTGGTCCCGACCTATTTTTTCTAAGTTCCGATTCTCTTTTAAAATATGAAGATCGAGTTTTTACTGTGCCGTTTGCTAATTTTTCAGAGAGAGAGTTTAAAGATTCTTTTATAGAAGGTGCGGAAGCTTTGATTACAGAAGGAGGAATTTTAGGTTTTCCGGTTTTGGTGGATCCTCTGGTCATGTACTGGAATAGAGATATTTTTAATTCAGCTGGCTTGGTGTCACCTCCAGGATTTTGGGATGAAGTTTATGATTTGGGGAGCACTCTTACACGAAAAGATAATTCATCTGAATTAACGAGAAGTGCAGTTGCACTCGGCGAATACGGAAACATAAATAATTCTTTTGAAATTTTAAGCGCGCTTATAATGCAAGCGGGGAATCCAATTACGAGACGAATTGCAAGCGGCGGAGTAGAAGTTGTGCTAAATCAAAAATTTAACCTTCCAACCAATCCGGCCGAGCAAGCCTTAAGTTTCTACACAGAATTTTCCAATTCAGAAAAAATATTCTATTCGTGGAATCGGTCCTTACCTCGCTCCAAAGATTGGTTTTTGGCAGGTGATCTTGCAATTTATTTCGGTTTAGCTTCGGAACTTTTTGAATTACAGGATAAAAATCCTAATCTGAATTTTGATGTTGCTATACTTCCTCAGGCGAAAGAAGTTGGTGGGTCTGCGACTTATGGAAGAATAGAATCTATTATGATCAGTAAACAATCGCGTAATGTGCCGTCGGCTTTTCTTTTGGCTCGCGCTCTCTCTGGGAATGTTGCTGTTTCTGCACTGAGCAAGATCAAGTCTTTGCCCCCAGCACGTCGAGATTTGCTTGGGATTACACCAGACCGTGGCTATATGGAAGTATTTTTCAATAGCGCAATAATATCGAAATTATGGCTCATAGAAGATGCTTTCGGCGCAAGGCTCGTATTTAAAGATATGATAGAATCTATTACTGGTGGCCGAGCGCGCACAAGTGAAGCAGTAACTCGAGCTCAGGTGGAGTTAAGTTCTTTATCCAATTCCAATTAATATGTATCCACTCAAGAAAGAAGCGCCTTCATTTATAATCGGCTTTTTTCTGTTGGCTACAATTTTTCTCTTGCCTCAATTTTTGTTTGCTCAAGAGACCCAAAACCCAGGGCCTACAGCCCAAAGAGAAACATCATCAGGTTTGCTTCCTGCCTGCGGAGCCGATTGTGACTTTAATAATTTGATGCAGTTAGCTAATAACGTAATACGTTTCGTGTTTGTTATTTCTATTCCAATTGCAGCTGCAGCCTTCGCCTATGCCGGTTTTCTTTATATTACAGCGGCTGGAAATGAAAGTCAGATTCACCACGCTCATGATATTTTTGTAAAAGTTGCGATTGGCTTCTTTTTTATTCTGGCCGCATGGCTGATTGTCTATTTAATTACTTCGACTCTGCTGAAACCAGATTACATAAATATTTTGCCTGGTAGGTGATTTAAATTTAATTTATTCCGGCTAGCGAGCGGCATCGCGAGAGTTTACTCTCATGATGCGCGAACGAAGACGGAACAAAGGGGTTAATACCCTTTATAAATAAAAAACTTTCATGAAAGCAATCTCAAAATTTTTTCTTTCTCTAGTTTTGGCGCTTCTTTTTATTTTGCCCACTTTAGTTTTTGCTCAAGAGAATCAAAACCCAGGACCTGTTCGACAAACTGGTCAGGCGCCAACAACTATCACCTCTCCCTATTCTGATTTAAACTTTACCCTTGTATCTTTCCTGAATTTCATTCTAAACAACATCGTTTTACCAATTGGAGCTGTAATCGCAGTTTTGTTCCTAGTTTATGCCGGCTTCCTGTTTGTTACCGCAAGGGGAAATGAAACTCAATTAGAAAAGGCCAAAGAAACTTTCAAATGGACAGTGATTGGTATCGCTATTCTTTTCGGATCAACGGTCATAGCAACAGGAATCCAGAATACCATCTGCCAAATCGCTCCAAATATTCCTAGCCTTTGCACACCCCGATGACCAAAATAAAAAACAAAATTAAAAGTTTAATCCTCCTATCATTGCCGTTATTTTTGCCTATTTTGGCGATTGCCCAGTCTTCGGTTTCTCTTCCAAATCCTCAATCTCCATCAAATTTTGGAGATTTGGTTACCATGATTTTAGGGTTTATCGCATACCTTATTCCACTCCTCATTGCGCTCGGACTTCTGGTATTTTTCTGGGGTATGGCCAAATTT
>Ga0209542_10008077_pt1 | contig 19784 bp, 28 predicted proteins | sample RifCSPhighO2_01_FD_184028 | JGI IMG/M metagenome (GOLD analysis project Ga0209542, IMG submission 184028) | Soil microbial communities from Rifle, Colorado - Rifle CSP2_plank highO2_0.1 (SPAdes) (version 2) | ecosystem: Environmental > Terrestrial > Deep subsurface > Rock core/Sediment ...
GGTCAATTACGCCTCTGTAAATCGGATCCTGAGAGCCATTTAGCAGCCCGTCTAACAACGCCATTCCAACGTATAGCTTATTGTTGGACTGCCTGAAATAAATGGCCCTTGAATTTTTGTCTACTTCAGGTGTTATTTCGGGATACCCGTCGCTCTTTGTCCTGTTTATTGGCATAGGATGCATAATGACGGCACGTTCCCCCATCATGTCAGCCCTTTCGGGGGTTATCTGATATTTTCTGCAGGATTCCATAATTTGTCGTACGCGATCATCGTCTTTTTCATACTCCTGCTGGAATCTTGTAACGTACAATATGTCAACATTTTTCAAAACTTGATCAAGATCCTCGGTCTCTTGGAATTTTGTCTCCCTTGAATTAAGATAGTCGCGCATAACATCCGGCAGGCCAAGTTCCTGTGGCGCTACAAAATAAATCCTGTGATCGTTCAGGTGCGCCAAAAGATACGCCAGTGACCTCACTGTGCGTCCGTGTTTTATGTCGCCCACAAATCCAATTCTCAGGTCATCCAACCGTCCAAAACGATGCATTATCGTATACAAGTCGGTCAGCGCCTGTACTGGGTGCTGGTTTGTCCCGTCGCCAAGGTTTACGACGGGTTTATGCAAAACATCCGCAATGCGCCTCGGTGCCCCCGAATCAGGGTGCCGAACCATAAAAGCGTCATAGCCGTCTTCTATTGCAAGAAATGTATGTTCAAATGATTCGCCTTTCGCTTCAGAAGAAAATGTGATTGCGTCCTCTGTTGACGTCACGTGTGCGCCAAGCCTTTTCACGGCTGCCTCCATCAGGAATCTGGTTCTCGTGCTACGCTGGTAAAAAATGCTCCCAACTATTTTTCCTGCGTGGCGTCCATTATCGGTGCCTTTTCTTGCAGCGGCTTCCATCTCATTTGCACGCTGATAAAAAGCGCTGAGAAATTCCCTGTTTTTGAACTGTCGTGTATCAAGAATATGCTTTACCATTAAAATTGATAGTTGATGGAGAAAGTTCAAATAGTTGAAAGAACTCGCCGGTCAATCACTATAGGAACACGGCAAAATTACCACAATCTGCCCGCATTGCTGTATGCATAATTTACATCAAACAGCGCACTTGTCGGCGTTGTGTAAACAGGCTGAACGGGCAGCATGTACGACTTTGTCTCAAATCTCGACAGGCTCGGATACGACTGATATTGAAGAGGCTGCGGCGCGTAGCCGTTGTAACTGAACCCGACAAAAGACGGTCTTGAATTATAATTCATATAAGTCGGCGCGAAATGTGTCGGTATAGAAGCAAAGTAGAAAGACCCAAGGCTGCCCGATGAAAATGTCGGCGTAGTAGGCTGCAAGTACAAATTTCCATAGACGCCGTTTCCGAATCCGCCATTGCTTAGGGTAATTATGCTGAATAATACCATCACAGGTATCATGACGTGTAGGTTATTTCTCATGTTACTACTACGGCGTAAATGTTTAAAAAGGCTTAGCATGCCCTAAAAATAGTAAAGTCATGGGATGGAACAGATTTGAACTGTCGACCTCCTGATGATTGGGAAAGAACATATTGTTCTATCTTTCCAAGCTCCCAGAAAGCCTCAGCTTTCTGCGATATCAGTCAGGTGCTCTACCAGGCTAAGCTACCATCCCGTTGCTGCTAATTATTTTATCATGTATTTAAGAAAAAGTCATAAAGCATTTGTTACAAATAAAAGGGCATGCGAACGCCAGTGAGCCACTTTGGTAATAGGTTTCTTTTTCCCTTGAGGATTTTTCTTTCTCAAAGAAAAAGGCTCAAGCCATCAAATTCTTCCTGACTTTCTCGTAGAAGTTCTGCTCCACTATCTTGACTATTTTGGCGGGGGTGGCTGATTCTATTATGAAGCTCGTCCCGGACTTTATGTAGTCGCCACCATGGCCGTCTATGACCAGCGCGCAGTCGCCGCCCGCTATGCTGACAAGTATTTTCTTGTCCTTCGGCACTACCATAGGCTTTATTTTTGAGAAGAACGGGTAAAGTGGTACTATGCTTATCGCCTCTATAGAAGGATCGATCATTGCGCCACCTGCTGAAGAGCTGTAAGCTGTCGAGCCTGATGGTGTGGAAAACATCACTCCGTCGCCCACCATATCAAACGTCACGCCGTCAATCTGAAATTCCACGTCGAGTATCTTCGAAGGTCTCTTGCGGCCGAATGCTATCTCGTTCAAGGCTAATGGGTATTCATCATGTCGCAGGGCCTTCATGTATTTATGTATCTTGCCGCCTGACATCTTGACGCATCGCAGCCTCATTCTCTCTTCTATGCGAAATTCTTTTTTCAGTATGTCGTCAATATTTTCTACAAGCTGTTTGAAATTGCAGCTGCACAGAAATCCCTGACCCTCAAGTTTTACAGGCAATATCGGCACGTCGGTCTTGTGAGCCGTCCAGAGAAAAGTGCCGTCGCCGCCCAGAGTTATTATTAAATCTCCGCGGAATTTCCTTATCGAGTGGCCAAGCTGGCGCAGACGTAGAGCTGTGGAGCGGTCGAAGTGTATTTCCCGCACCTTTCGCTGAAGCATCTTTTCAAGCTTCTTGGCGTGCTGCATGCCGGTCTTGTTCTGCTTGGCAACTATAAGGACGCTATTAATGCCCTTAGGCCTGAGCTTTGGTCTGAACTTCTTTTTTCGCAATTGCATAGTATTACTCCTCAAATATCTTTACATTCATTCTCTCGAAATGTTTTTTATTCAAAGTAACTATAGGACATGAATTAATAAGACAAATACCAGCAACTAATATATCCTTTATTTCTATCTTTTGTCCCTTTTTGTCTAATTCTGCAAGTATTTTTGCCGATATCTCAGCACTTTCACTGGTTGTACCAAAAACATGGATGTTACTTAAAAACCCTTTCAAAATTGCGACATTATTATCAGACCTGTCGCTTATATGAGCCCCGTAGTAAAGCTCGAAAACATTGATATCTGTCGTGCAAACTTCATAATTTTCTAGTAAGTTATTTATAAAATCAATCGCTTCTTTTTTCTTCCTTACAAAATCCACAATAACCGAAGTGTCTAAAATGACTTTGGCTTCCATCCAGACCACGCCCTTCTAAGACCTTCTTTCATCTTTTTCTCTTCTTTATCGCTCATTTCCCAAGCCCCGGCAAAATCCATTATGTTGGACTTTTTCCTCTTTTTCTCTTTCAATACTTTCGATAAAGCTTCATTCATTGATACAGGTCTTTTCTCCTCTGAACGCATTTCACCAACTAGTTCATTGATCATCTTGTATGTATTCTCGTCGACTTTGATTGTTTTTTCCACTTTCTCCACCTAGTATACTTAGTGTATAAACCTACTTAAAGTTTTGTGTCCACAACAAATCCTTACAGCTTCCTTACCAGATAGACCGCTCCGCTCTTGTCCTCCCAGTAATTTTTGATTGAGCCGATTTTTTCGAATCCGCTTTTAAGTAGGAACGCCCTTGCAACCGAATATTCCTTATTATCGCTTGTCTCTGCAAGTATAAGCTTAAGCCTCCTTTCCTTTGCCCGGTTAATTATGTGCTTGATCAGCATGGTGCCGAACCCCTTGCGCTGATGCTTGCGTGGCACGACAAACCAGTCCAGTCGCGCTATGTTGGGATCGTACTTGAGTGCCCAGAAACCGCCCGCAGCAACTATATCGCTATCAACTTCTATGACGTAGAATTCCTCGAACTTGTAAGGTGTCGCAGTTTTCATGTCCAAGCTTATTTTCATGTCCTGAAGGGCCTTTTTTGCATCCTGCGGCCCCATGACATCATGTATCATGGCAACAATCTTTCCAATATCATCCTCACGGAGTTTTCGGATTTTCATAAAAATCACATAATACGACCATTTGGCCCATCTGTCTGAAGTCTCTCAAAATCATACAATCCGAACCATTCGGCGATCTGTCCAGCAATTAGGTGAACCTCGTGCACAGTTTCTCCAAGAACTTTTAATGATTGTATATAACCCGAACGATCGGAATGCACAAGCCTTAGACTTGGTCTAGTTAATAGATTTTCATAGCATTCATATAGAACTGAAAGAGGGGTAGCATGAAAAAAATGGTCGTTATTGTATGGTGTAATAAAAAGTTCACCGGATTTACTTTTGTAAGATAAGTCTGTCATCGTAACAGTCAATTCAAAACCATCTTCTTTAACGTGTTTTATAGGATCCATAAGTGGACTCGCCGTGACTTACACCTGAGGTTAAAATGTGTTTGCCGTTTTCTGATTTTTCATTTTTTGACACATGAGATGTTTTTTGCGATGTAGACTCGTCAGCTAAATGTACTCACCGCTTCCTGAATTCATCTTCAGACAGTCCAGACTGACGAATTATAGACTTGAACGTGCCGATTGGAATATCACCATGGTCAGGCACAACAACTATGAAGACTTTTTCAGGCGTGAATTTCTTCATCCGCACGTGAGAGCCTTTTCTGCCGGCGATTGTAAATCCGTGCTTCGTCAGAATCTTTATGACTTCACGACCTGAGAGCACGGGAAGTCTTGTCATTCTTTACTACCTCTACAGAAGTAAGCGTAAGTGAAACATCTCCAGAAGGGATTACGGCATCCTCATCTTCAAGATAAAGCTCTATAGCTTCTTTCAGGTTGCTACGGGCTTCTTCAATTGTCTTGCCAGAACTTGCTACATCAAGCTGCGGACACCAAGAAGAATATAATTTGCCCTCTTTTGTTATGACTGCGTCAAAGTGCATTTGTTTCACCTATTACTAATTAGTCACAATAGTATTAAAGATTGGATAAGCTCGCCATCAATTTATCTGGCATTTTCATACTGTTTATACCATCGGGACCTTTTTTCAGAAAGGTGCCCCAATATTCTTTCGATATATTTCCTATGTTCCCGAAGTTCTTTTGTATTATTTGCCACCGTTCTTTCTCCATCAACTTCTACATATGTTTGGCTACGACCATTTTCACCAAGTACATGTTCATATGAAATTGTTACATCATGGCCTTGAAAATGACCGCTCACTTGTGTTCTCCTGTAGTTCCATGTAGGAGAATAGTTAGAAAATCTAAATCTTTTTCCATCTAAATAGAATGTGGATGGAACTCCTAAGGATGGAACATCAATTTCCATACCTTTTTCATGTTTACCTCTGGTTGACTTTCTTTTCATTTCAATCACCTCAATACTACTAATTAGTAGTGCTTACTATTAATTGGTTTCCCTTTAAAATAGCTTATAATAAGCATATTTTTAAATAATAGAGCTTATAATAATAGATTATGTCTGGTATAGCCTATGGAATTAAGCAAAAATTAGACGCAAGTGACAAGAAAATACTCAGGATTCTTTTTCAGGACGGAAGAATGAGTATTGCAGATATTTCTGAAAAAACTGGCTTGCGTCGTGACTCCGTAGCCCGAAGATTAAGAAGAATGAGGAAGGAACAGATTGTAACAGCCTTTGTTCCAATAATAAATCCGCCAGCACTCGGCTATCCAAATATTGCAATAATCTTGCTGCACATCAAGACAGGTAATGAAGAAAATAGGAAAAAATTCCTGACATATCTTGTAGGAAATAAGTTTGTTGTGCATGTCGCAAAGCTTATAGGTAAGTTTGACTTCTACTGTTCCGTTGTTTACGAAAACACGGATCACCTGAATAAAACAATCGAGCAAATCAAGAACTATGTTCCCAACTTTGTAGACGATTTTGAATTGTTTCAGGTTGTTGACGAGCCAAAATTCGAGAAAATGGACCAGTTATTATAAGATACCTTTTTCAGTAGGATTTTTATCCAATAAAACAGTAGATTTACAAATTAGATGAAATGTCGTGTCTTAACATTAGGTTCAATACACAGTAAGTCCATTGAAACAGAGAAGAAATTCCCAAATATTCTTGACATATATCCATATTTAACACAAATAGTAATCAATATGGACTCGCCGTCAATCTGACCATCGGTTAAATGGACTCACGATTATAGGGTCATTTCATCTGTAATCTAGAGATTTTGTTTTCCAAATCTTTGTACAGCTCAGATTTTTTGTTTTTGCCGAGCTCAAAGAGTTTCCTTTTAACTGCAGCTTCTGATATAGTGAAAATATAATTAGTCTTGATTACGCTGTCCTTTATTGCACCGTCTTTTTTTGTCAGGGTAATTCCCTTCATCTTGATGTTGCTTGTAATGCCTGCTATAATGACATTTCCCATTTCATCGAAAAGAACTACGGCCGGACGAATTTTAACCTCAAAGCTATCCGTAAATTGAACCTGTGCAAGAACAACATCACCTGAATTAAGCATGTTCCCAAGCCTCGTCTTCTTTGTTATCCCAGAGTTCTTTCATCTTTTGTTTTTGTATATGATGAAGGTATTTGTCGTACTGGTTTCTCTTTTTTGACTCTTCAAAAACGTCTATCATTTTTCCTATCAGGTTATTATATGTCTGCTCTGGATATTCCTTCGCTTCTTTCAGTTTATTGACAACATCGCTATCAAGTTGGACTGTTGTTTTGTCGTTCATTATATATCACCTATAGCTAACTATAATTAGTTATGTATTTAAGGTTTTTAATGGCTTCGCCGTATATAGACCCATCGGTTAAGTTCCCTAACTAATCGTAAACAACGCCTCTTTTATCAATAATAAAGACCCAAACTTTCTGAGTTTCAAAAACTACATAATAAAGAATCCTATAGCCGCCAACTCTTACCCGAAAAGCCTTCTGCTCATAACCTTCGACCATTTTGCAGTTTCTCGGGAAAGGGTCTATCTCAAGCTCATCTATTTTGTCCATGAGCCTTTTCTTCAATTGTGCATCTTTTAGCTTCTCCAAGAACTTCAATGCCTGACCTTCGATATGCGCATTGAACATAAAAACTAGCTCAGTCTTTTCTTGGCGTCTTTCCAAGGAACAAAGTCAGACGTATCACCCGACTTTATCTTTTTGATTTTAGAATCTACAAACTTCTTTTCAGCAGGTGTAAGGTGGGTATCCTCAAGGAACTCTTTTATGTAATCAATCTCGCCCTTTAGCGACTTCAATTCTCTCATGACTTCCTTCTCGAATGTTCCATTCATACAAATTCACTATCAATAGTATGTAAAGAATACTATTAAAGATTTGGATAAAGTATTAGCCATACTCGTCGTGACTTATACCTGAGGTTCAATGGACTTTGGCTGTGGCAATAACATGATTACTGATTCAAGAAATACTCTACGGCTCTGGAATAAGTCTTGAACCCCCAAAGACCAGTTGCATGTGATGCATTTAATTTTCTTTTGTCGTCACTCTTACCGTTTTCTTGAATAACATTACCTACCGTCCTGAACCCAGCAGGGTAGCATATTTCATAAAAAGCACGCTCAATCGTACAAGGGGATTTCCATCCCGCATCAAATGGTTTTGAAAATCTGAATGATGTTCTTTGATTATCCTCTAATTGCTCCATATATTCTCTTGTATTCAAGCCCTCAAAGTGTTCTCTTTCTTTTAGAAAAGAAAGTACAATTTCAGAGCCTACCATTAGGTTGCCAAATTCAAATTTCCGCTCCGATAAATCTATTTCGTCTGGCTTAAGTCCAAGTCTGTCGGCATTTTGTCTAAGCCAGTCAAAAGCCATTCTTTCCCTATGCAAAGCAAGCCCTTCGTAGACTACTCTGCTCGGGATATTCATCACAATGTCTCTGGAAAACTGCAAAGATTGTGGTAAACCTTCCGAATGGGTTTGCTGGGATGCATGTCCTAAAATTTCATGAAATGCAGCAGCATAGGCATGAGAAGGGTCAATTCTAACTACACCACCTTCTTCAAAACATTGAAAATAATCGAAACCCAAGTAAAATCTCTTTAATTCACAGTTCCAAAAGGGTCTTCCGTATGTTCCTGGAAGTGCCAAATCCAAGGGAAAGTCAAAGTGTGATGGCAAAAAGCCTTGCTCTACTCCTAACTTAAGTATTTCTGCCTTGACTTTAGGTGCATAAGCTTCTATTGATAAGTGTGCTTCTCTGGTGTTATTCGGAATTGACGTTTTTTGTCTTTGTGAATCTTCTCTGGTTATTTTCCATGCACTTTCGTGATCGTAATTTTTAAAACCATCTTCAACCAATTGGTACGTACCAGCACCACAGGCAAAATCAACCAAATTAACAACTGGCATTGTAGGCTTGCCATGATAATGGTGAGCCAAGGCTTCTTGCACGTCAAGTTGGTGGCTCATATCTTCAAACCACAATCTTTCAAAGTCAGAAGCCGCTCTAACGCCGCCTATTTTCTCTCTAATTCCATATATGCCGTTCAAAACTTGCTGGTATCCATATCTATTTGCAGTAGAATCACTAAACTGTGCCCACGTCTGGCTTTGTTTAATAAAGTCTTGGTCTATTTCTCGTAATTGTGGCAATAAATCCATAGCACTCACTGTCGTATGACGAACTAATCGTAGTTTTGTTCTGCTAATATATAAAGCTTTTCACTACTTAAAAGTAAGTAATATGGACTCGCCGTCAATCTGACCATCGGTTAAATGGACTTACCATTTATCAATTTTGAGTTCTTTAATCCGTCCAAAATGTTTGATATTTCTTGTAACAACTGGCTCCGCATGAAGCAAGGCTATGGATGCTATGGCAATGTCCTGAAAATCAATTATCCTTCCTGCTTTCTTTAAGCTTGATGAAATCTCTGCAGCTTTCCAGGATGCAGGGTCGTTAAAAGTATACGACCCGAATGACCTCAAAAGATTCTCTACTTTTACAAGTTTTTCTTTGCTTCCCATGAGCATAGCCCCGTCAAAAAGTTCGAAGGCATTAATTACTGTTGTATTAAGCTTCTCGCCTTTTTTCTCTAGCATATCCATAAAATCGACTGCCTTCTCGTCTCCTCGAAGAATGCCAACAAGTATATCTGAATCAAGGACTACCATATAAGGTCTTTCCTTTTTTTGACTGTATGCCTGTTATCAAGAATGTCACCAAATACTTTTTTGGCTTCTTTGTCGTCTTTGAACACGCCTACTGAATCTCTCCAGCTCGTTCTTGTTGGCTTCTCAATGGCGACCCGTTTTACTACCTCAGAATAAGATTCGCCATTTCGTTTCAACCTATCAAGTATTTCAATTGCATCATCGGACAATGCGACGTTTTTCGACATACATATACATATGTATATGTATATTTAAAGATATGGACCTGTCGGGATTTGAACCCGAAGCCTCTTCCAGCGTAGAGAAGAGATACTTCATATCTCAGTCTTTGCCATGGAAGCATCATTCCAGTTTATCCCACACCCTCCGTTTTTATGAAACTGGAAAGGCGTGTTTAGACCACAGGCCCGTCATATCTTTAAGAAAATTCTGTGTTTATTAATATAAAGGCAATTCCTATGGCTCTAATGGAAACACTCGCGGCAATAATAGTTCTTATCGTAGTAATTGTGTTAGGCCTGAAAATACTGAAGAATGTCATAGTCACTGTAGTCCTAGTCGTGATACTATTGATTGTCTTGTACTACTTTGGTTATCTGCTGCCGTTCTGATGTTTAATGGACTCGGGGTCAGTTCAACCATTGGTTAAGTGGACTTACAACTGCACATATTTCACATAAACCTCAAAGAACTTTCTATACGTATCCTTGAATCTTTCAAGTATAAACCTCTTCAATTTGTCTTCGTAGCCTTTATCAAACGCCATGAGAGCCGACATGTAAGCATCCCGTGTTGTCTTGCGTACGATAAGCGGAGGATAGCCGTTATTTATCAGAATAATATTCATTAGAAATCTGCCTACGCGGCCATTTCCGTCATCAAAGGGGTGAATTTTTTCAAAACGCCCATGAAAGATAGCCGCGCGCTCAATGGGGTGAAGTTTTGACATATTGAACCATTCAATTAACTTATTCATCTCATCCCTTACTTTCTCAGGCGGTGTTGTGTGCACTTCTTTTTCAGATCGATATATTATGTTTGGCAACGCTTTGTAACCCTTTCTGGAATCAATGTCTTTCATCAGGATATGATGCATGCGTATTATGTCCCCATGATCTATCTTGAATTTCTTTCTGAATATAAGCTCGACAACATTCCTCGAGTTTCGGGTTTCGTATATCTCACGAAGAGGCTTGTTTGGCACAGTCTCGCGATCGAACATTACAATAGAAACATCCTTGAGAGTTAGAGAGTTTCCTTCTATAGCATTTGAATCATAGGTAAAATTAGCTGTAAAGCGATTAAAAACGTCTTTGAGCTGTTCTTTACTAAGTTTTCTGATAAGCTTACTATAAGCAACTCTAATGGTCTCTATTTTTTTAATTTCATCGGCTGAAAATATTTCCCCTTCTTTATAATTTCGAAGGGCCCATTTTGCAGCTATCTCCGCCTCTTTTTTACCAAAATAATCTGAATACTTTTTTACCAAAATATTGTTCTTTTTGTTTTCATCGCCAGTTAGGAGGCGTTTTTCTATTTTAGCAACTTTGCCATCTGGCAGCCTAATAGAACGTACTAAATATGCATATCGCCTGCCCTTAACTGCCTTCCAAGCCACATAGGTCATATCCATAGTTATCCCCACAGATATTTAAAGTTTATATTTTTGTGGTGATAACCATATAGACTGGACTCGGGGGGATTTGAACCCCCAGTCTCCACGTGCCTCGAAACCCTCCACTTTGATTAAGCTTTCTGGAAAGGTTATGCGAACGTGGTGTCATTCCATGTGTCCACAGTCCCGTAATATCGCGTCAGTCTATATGCCTTTTGGGGCATACAGAGACCTTTTCGCGAAAAGGGATCTGTATTAGACCACGAGCCCGGAGTTAACCCTACAAATATCTAGAGTTAATTATTTTGTAAGATTAAACATAAATGTGTGTTATAACTTACCCCTATTATCCTCAAGTATTGTTTTGTATATAAACCATGCCTGGCATACTGGGCATGAAGATTCGTATTCTTTGCATTTCTTGCCAAATAACTTTTCTATTTTTTCTTCCAGCCAGCATTCATGCGAGGCCTCTTCAAAACATTTGTTGCATTCCCAGTATTCAACTTCTTTTTCCTTTCCTGTCCATTTAACTACATCAAATTTATGTCTTCCGATTTTTGTGGTTCTGATTTTCTTGTGTTCACCAGGTCCAACAGGAATTTTAATTTTGCCGAAATAATGACCGTTATCATACTTTCTTCCGTGCAAGATCACGCTTATTCCTTTCCCGCAAATAGAACATTTTCTTTTAATTTTTTTAGTATTTTTCATACAATTAGCTCCTAAATAGCATTATTTCTTTTTGTATCCGAATTTTTTGTTGTATATATCATGATCAATTATATCAAGAATGAACGCAATTATTTCTATCTCTTCTTCAGATGTTAATGTGTATAGCATTCGCCAAAAATTAGGTAGCTCGACACGGAATAAATTCGTGACCCCATACTTTATTTTGTATTCCTCAGGTATAAGGTTTTTTGGAATTCCGTCCCCATAGTGCGGCTTTACTTTTATCAGTTCTATTTTTTGATTAGTTGCCTTGAGTATCATTCTTTCTAATTTTGAATTAGGCGCGTTCTGGTTCAAATACCTGTATACTTCTTCGGCCTCTGGTGAGAGCTTGATACATACACGTTTCACAGTTCCATGCCCCTTTCAATTGCTTTTTTCAGGTTTGGATTAGTATTATGTATCCATGTTATGCCCTTCATTGTAACCAGTATCTTATTGCTCTCTTCAAGATATTCAAGAATCACTTTTAGAGTGTTGTGATTTACTTGTTTTGGCAGTTTTCTCTTGAGTTCTGCCACTGTTACCACACTTTCATTCATATTTTTGAGAGTATCTTCTACCATAAGCACTGTATTCAGTGTCGGAGCGTGGTCTATAGATTGTTTTACTAACATATTAATCACTTTTTAATATCAATTAATAACTTATTGATATAAGTATATAAAGCTATGTTTACCTCATTCCTCTTATGCCATTGACCACTGACGGCAGTCTTTTGGTCTTTGAATCGTCGTCCATGTGGCCCTTGTTATGCTCAACTATTAATTTTGCCTTAAGGCTTTTTTGAAAAGCCTTAGCATGGTACATCTTGACGTAAGGGTCGTTGTCCGACTGCACTATTACAAACTTTCCGCAGTGTTTTCGTATTTTGGCCCAGTTTATCGGTTTCGTAAAGAAGTTGCTCAATTCCTTGTAGCCCAGATTGTCAATCCATCCCGCTACCAGTACGCAGCCCCCGATTTTCTGGCCTTTTTTCAGTGATTCAAGGTAGCGCAATATCGTCATACAACCTGCGCTGTGGCCGACCAGGAATGTGTTCTGGGTTGGCGCGCCTATGGACTTGGCCAGATGTCTTACCCAGTCTTTTTCCGTTGGTCGGTCAGTATGGGGCATCTTGAGTATGTCCACTAAGTGACCCTTGCCCTTCAATTCGTTTCCGACATGGTTGTACCAGTCGGCTTTTGGAGTGCCCAACCATCTGTGAACAATGAATACGCGTTTTATATTTGACAGTATCAAATCAACTATCTGGTCTGGGGTCTTGTCGCCGGTGTCTATAACAATTCCGGCTTCTCTTTCCTGGCTGAACGAGTCGAAGCCGTATATCCTTTTCCAGTTGCCGCGCTCGTCTTTTTCCTTTTCATCCAGTTTTTTTGTCGCGTCTTTCAAACTCATTTTATCGCGTTTCGCATATCTCTTAGCCCTTACTGAGTGCGGGGCAGTAAGCCATACATCGTAATTGTAAAGCCCCCTTATCATGTGTATGCCAATTTTTGCGTCTATAACAACGTCCCCACGCTTTGCTACTGTGCGAGCCAGCTTGTCTGATTTTATGTGAAATTTTTTGCTCGAGCCGATTTTCGATGTCCACATGTCCAGACTTCTATCCGTCTCCTTGCGCGCTTTTGACTGGTTCTTGTTATAATCACCCAGGGAGAAATGACGTAGGTTCATTCTTTTGGAAAGAAGTTTCGCCACAGTCGACGACCCACAACCGGGTTTTCCCGATATGACAATTACTGGCATAATATCATTGGTCTTATCGCATTTATAAAAAGAATCTACCATTTGAATTTGTGGATTCTTTGATATAGGAAACCACGAATAATGCCACCGTCTAAAGACAGGTGGTATTCCTATGTGAAGAACCACTGGTCAATATGTTTGGAAAGCAGAGCTTTCCAACATGCCAAAGAATCTTTGATTCTTTGAGCAGACCAGTGGCATCTTGAAGTTTATGAGCCACATTATTACAGTGGTTCTTACACGCCACAAACCATCAGTCAATAGACTGATGGTATTGTTACGTATAAAAGTTGAAAATTTAGTAAAACAATGAAAATAGTTGTCGGCTCAACAAATGACGTTAAAATAAACGCAGTAAAAGAAGCCATTCAGGACTACGATTTTTTATCAAATGCGCAGGTAACAGGGACAAAAATATCCTCCGACGTTTCAGAGCAGCCAAAGAGCCTGGACGAGACTGTAAAGGGTGCAATCAACCGAGCTACAATGGCCTTCCAAAACTGTGATTACAGTGTAGGAATAGAAAACGGATTGATGAAAGTCCCTAGCACGAAGACAGGCTACATGGATATTACCGTATGTGTAATCTACGATGGAAAGCACTTTCACATGGGACTTTCTTCGGCGTTCGAGTATCCAAAAGAAATGACCCGCCTGGTTTTCGAAGAAGGTTTGGATATAGATCAGGCCGCGCAAAAAACTGGCATAACAAAAAATCCGGATGTTGGAAACTCAGAAGGCATGATAGGTATACTGACAAAAGGCAGGCTTCCGAGGAAAGAATACACGAAACAAGCCGTTGTGACAGCCCTGATACACCTTGAAAATCCACATCTGTTTTAGGTTTAAAAAACTACTGTTGAATTCTTCTTATGAATTACGAAGAATTCCGCAATCATGTGAAGATAGAGGAGAAGCTAGAATGGAAAGAGCTTGCCACATTCGTGCCTAACAAGACTCTGCCCGTATACAACTGGTTCTACTACAAGGAAGGCTTTGCCAAGGGGTTGGTTGATAAGCTCATTGAAATGTTCAAGCTGAAAGAAGGGCAGACAGTTTTAGACCCATTTTGCGGCTCCGGTACGACATTGGTAGCGTGCAAGGAAAGCGGAATAAACTCGATCGGCATGGACGTTTTGCCCACGGCCATTTTTGCCAGCACGGTAAAAACAGCCAGATACGACCCGGAGAGCCTTAGGGAAGAGGCCAAGATACTGTTCCGCAGGAAATTCCGCAAGTTGTTGTGGGAATTCCCGAAAATAATGAGGGCGATGATAAACAAATATGCTCTGGAGGACATAGCATTTTTTTCCGATACCATAGACGGGCTCAAAAACAAGGATTTCTTCACGTTAGCTCTGCTTAACACGTCAATAAAAGTCAGCTACGCCTGGAAGGACGGCGGCGTGATCAAAATAAAGAGACACCCAGTGCCGCCACTCAGAAATTTGTTCCGGCGCGTCGTGTATAGGATGATCAATGACGTCGAAGACGCGCAACCAGCAACTGCATCAGCTTCGGTGCTCCAGTGTGATGCAAGGGAAATGAACCTGCCTAACGACTCGGTTGACGCGGTAATAACAAGTCCGCCTTACCTGAACAATATAGACTACACTAAGCTGTACGCAATAGAGGACTTTTTCATGAAGATGCGCCACGTGCCGTCATTAAGATCATTTTTGGGCATTAGAGATGACAGTGACCAGAAAGAAGCTTACTTTGAAGACATGAAACAAGTCATCAGCGAAATGCACCGTGTCCTAAAGAAGGGCGGGCATGCAGCAATAGTAATCGGCAACGCGTACCTTAACGGTGAAGTGGACAGTGACCTAATTGTAGCCCATATGGCCCACGAGGCAGGGTTCGAGGTTGAAAAGCTGATCGTGCTTAACAAGCGCTTCGCCCTCGAAAACAGGACAAAGAAAATCGGGACGCTGAGGGAAAGCTTAATAATACTAAGGAAGAAGTAAAGTGAAGGCTGAAGCAGTAAGGACGTTGTCGTACGGTGACAACTAAAGTGACGCATCCTCCCTCCTTTGGCGTTTGTGATGGTATTATGAAAATCATCTTTCTCGGAAGCGGTGGCGGGCGGCCCATGATGAACAGCCAGGTTCGCAAGACCGGTGGCCTATTTTTTGACATGGACAAGACTAAATTTGTCATCGATCCTGGCCCGGGAACGCTCGTGCACGCCGTTGCGCTTGGTTTGCGCCCGGACACATGGAACGGTGTGCTGCTGACACATTTTCATATCGACCACTCAACTGACGCAAACGCGCTGCTTGACGGCATGAAAGATCCGTTCCTTATAGCCGAGGAGCATTGCCTGCCAACATATAAGACAAAAAAGGGTGAATCAGTGTTTGCATGCATCGCCCCGTATTATATGGACAAAGTTAAAGTGACCTCCGTAAAGGCCGGCAGCAAGGCAACAATCAACGGCATCGAATTCGAGGCTACAAAGGCCGACCACTACGACCCGACAATAGGATTTAGGATACGTTCCGGGCAGAATGACGCCAAAGGCCAGCAGCAGGTCGACGTCGGCTATACTTCTGACGGTGTCTATTTCAGAGGTATGGAAAAATACTACGACGGATGCAAAGTTCTGATAGTTAACACGCTGGCTCCGAAAGGCCAGGAAACCGACGCCCACAAGCACATGAACGTGGACGGCGTGATAGAGATGCTAAGAGCAATGAAGACAAAGCCCCAGCTGGTCGTGCTTCATCATTTATCCTTCTGGATGGTGAGAAGCAACTTGTGGAAACAGGAGAAGATAATACAGGACGCAACAAAGGTCAGGACAACGCATTCAGAGGATTTCATGACGCTTGACCTGAGAACTCTGGACGTCGCAAAATACAAGGAAAAGCCAAAAAATAACTTTAAGAATATTTCTATCAACTTCTAGAAATGCCACGCGTAGCAGTAATAACTCCGACCTATAACAGGGGTGCAAATGGCCTCCTTGAAAAGACAATGCTAAGTGTGCTTGGTCAGACGTATCGGGATTTTGTTCATATAATAGTGGACGACGGGTCTACGGATAATACGCCAAATGTAGTCGACAAGTATGCCAGCGGCGACAAACGTGTTGTTTACTTTAGAAGAGAAAGAACGCCGCAGCAAAAATTCGGCGCGTCACCCGCAAGCAATTACGGCATAGGTAGACTGGAAGAATTCCCTGGTGCTGAATTTGTAACATTCCTGCATTCTGACGACCTCTATGCAAAAAATAATTTAGAGCGAAAAGTCGGAGCACTCGGTGCGGGAACCGACCTTGTTTATTCCTGGGTAGGGGTTTTTGACAGAAATTCAGCAATTCGTATAATAAAAGGCCCGAGGAAGAAAGAAGCTGCTGATATTGCCAGTTATATAAAAAGACGTAAACTGGTGGACTTTCCGTATCATACACTGTTAATGAGTGTTAGGCTATTGGAAAAAGTCGGTGGGTTTGATGAGGATGTAGGATACGGCGAGGACAAGGATTTTAGCACCAGGGTACTCGATGAACTTGAAGGCAGGGCGGTAGAAATACCTGAAGTATTGCATTATTACAGAGCGCACGAAGATACAATCGGGCAATTCTACAGGCAAAACGGTCTCGTCGATAATGACCTAAATTACGTTTTCAGAAAACACTGCCCGTCTACAGTGAACCGGATTGTCAACATATTTTTCCATCCGCAAAATTTTATGCCAGAACCAATACAAAAATATTTGAGGGTTGTAAGGGATAAAATAAAGTCAAGGAATCACCAATTTGATATAGATCCATTTGTTATGCAGATAGAAACGCATAAAACAGAAGCCGCCTGACACTATTTATACAAGGAATATCACCTGTATGTAAAAGGTATTATTAGTGATATTCCGGTATAAAAGAATGCATAGAGGGTGTGAATTCTTTTTATAAACCTTCCAGATATATGATTATTATGCAATCGTTAACCAATCTAGTCTACGTCGTAGTCAGATTTGTTTAGCCCGCTCTTTCTTTCAATTGCAGAAGGTATAATTATGGAATCTAGGATAAACGAAAAAAATTGGTCAAAGGATATGGAAAAGCCCATATACGAAGAGTGGAAGGCAAAAAAGACTTACAGATTTGACCGAAAAAGTGCAGATAAAGTTTTCTCGATCGACACGCCGCCGCCTTACGTCAATACGCCAATACACGTAGGCCAGGCAACTACGTATGTTCTGATGGACATGTTTGCACGTTTCCAGCGCATGATGGGAAAGAGCGTGTTGTTCCCTCTTGGATTGGACAGGAACGGATTGCCTATAGAGATGGCAACTGAAAAGAAATTCAACATATCAATGCTAAAGATGCCACGCGAAGATTTCATAGAAAAATGCAAACAGCTTCTCGAGGAATCCAGCTCCGCTTCTATAGACTCGTTTCTCAGGCTGGGCATAAGTTTCAATTCATGGACCGTAGGTAATGAGGTTGGCGACATGTATCTGACAGACTCACCACAATATCGCACACTCACGCAGGCAACGTTTATTGACCTGTGGAAAAAAGGCCTTATATACGAGGACGAACGTATCAACAACTATTGCCCGGGTTGCAGGACAACGATAGCCGACGCAGAAATAGATTACACGGAACTGCCTTCGGCATTCAATGACATAATATTTACCGTAAAGGAAACAGGCGAAAAAATAATTATCGGCACAACCCGCCCCGAGCTTGTATGCACTTGCGGCATGGTGATATTCAACCCCGATGACAAAAAATACAGGCATCTGGAAGGCAAGACCGCAATAACGCCACTGTTTGATAAGGAAGTGCCCATCCGCAGTCACACATACGCTGATATGGAGAAAGGCACCGGGCTAATGATGATGTGCGCATTCGGCGACCAGACGGACATAAGGTTCTTCCGTGAAATGAAAATTGAGCCGAAAATAGCAATAGACGCCGACGGCAAGATGAATAACAACGCCGGCTTCCTTGATGGCATGAAAGTCAAAGACGCGCGTGTCGCATTTATAGAGGAGTTAAAAAAGAAAAACCTTCTTGTCAGCCAGAAGAATATAATGCACAGGACGCCGATCTGCGAGCGGTCCAAGCATTCGATAGAATTCATATCAATGCCAGAGCTTTATCTGAAACAAGTGGAGTTCAAGGAACGGATGAAGGGTATAGCGAACGAGCTTGAATTCTTCGCGCCACACAGCAGGCAGATTTTGCTGGACTGGATTGACTCCGTCAGCATAGACTGGCCAATATCAAGGCGCAGGTATTACGCAACGGAAATACCGTTATGGTACTGCGAATGCGGAAATATCATCGTGCCGGAGAAAGGCCATTATTACCAGCCATGGAAAGAAAAGCCGCAGCGATTGACGCCTGAAGGGCGTCTTACGGACATCAAAAAATGTTCCAAGTGCGGCTCGTCGCAGTTCAGAGGCGAGGAGCGTGTATTCGATACATGGTTCGACTCCGCCAACAGTCCATTGCACATAATGAAGTACGGCACTGATTTCTTCAAACAATGCACAGTCAGACCACAGGGCAAGGAAATAGTCAGGACATGGTTATACTATACGTTGCTCAAATCATACCTGTTAACAGGAAAGGCTGCATTCAAGGACGTCTGGATAAATTATCATATAGTTGACAACAAGGGAAAAAAGATGTCCAAGAGCGTCGGCAACGTCATCGATCCGCACGATATACTTGAAAGATTTGGCGCGGAGCCGTTCAGGCTATGGTGCGCCGTCGAGGGCAACCTGACCGAGAGTGATTTGAAGTGCTCGCCCGAGAGAATAGAAGGCGCAGGAAAAACAATAACAAAGCTGTGGAACGTTGCGCGCTTCGTCTCCATGTTTGGCACAGGAAGCAAGTCCGATCATCTGATGGCGCTTGACGAATGGATAATAAACGAGACTAATACGCTGATAGATTATTGCCGAGACCACTACGAAAAATACGATTTTCACAACCCCGCGGCACGCATCAAGAACTTCCTGTGGGAAACATTCGCCTCGCATTACCTCGAGCTGGTGAAGAACCGCGCATACAACGAGCATGAAAAGTTCACCAAGAGCGAGCAAAATTCAGCGCTATTTGCATTAAACTATTGTTTGGACTCGCTGCTGAAGATGCTCGCCCCGATAATACCGTTCGTTACGCACAAGATATACATGGATCTCCACGGCAAAGTCATAGGAGAGTTCCCGCAAGCCTTGAACGTACGTCTATTCACCGAGTTTTCCAAAGAAGAGCTGATGGAACTAAACAGCGCGATATGGAAGGCGAAGAAAGACAAAGGCCTGTCACTGAAGGCAGAAATAGCAGAAGCGTCAGTGCCCGATAGCTTCAGAATAATAGAGAAAGACTTCATAATAACGCACGGAATCAAGAAAATAAGTTATGGGAAGTTTGAACTAAAAGCATAAATATCTGCGGTCTAAAGACCGCAGTATTTTTGCAAGAATGCAAAGTAATATGAACGACCTGAAGGTCGTAGTATTAAACTGCATTCATTGCAATAAGGAAAGGCATGTTAGGGTAAAAAAACGGAAATCACATATCTGGATAAGGAAATAAACAGAATGGAATAAGAAAACCTAAAAGATACGCCAAGTGCATTCCCCATGGTTATGGTCATAGTGATAAATCATGTCAACGCTTTCACTAAAGAAACTCATAAGACAACTGGCTGCCATAAAGGGCAGGCATACTGAACTAGTTACAGTTTACATTCCGGTCGGAGCAAATTTA
>Ga0209542_10008079_pt1 | contig 19782 bp, 20 predicted proteins | sample RifCSPhighO2_01_FD_184028 | JGI IMG/M metagenome (GOLD analysis project Ga0209542, IMG submission 184028) | Soil microbial communities from Rifle, Colorado - Rifle CSP2_plank highO2_0.1 (SPAdes) (version 2) | ecosystem: Environmental > Terrestrial > Deep subsurface > Rock core/Sediment ...
AATTCTAAATCCTCTTTTTCTGACGTCTTTTGATTTGCATTTTGGACATTTAAATTTCATAGGTTGCACCTCCTTTTAACAAGGAAGCAAACAAACTACTTAAATGTGACGTTTAGTAGACAATATCCCTTTTTGAAAATATACAAAATAATAGAAAGAAAAATTTAAATACCCTGATAATAACCTAATTTTAACACAAAAATGGGAAGAATAAAATCATCCTTAATAAAAAGGACAGCTAAAACACTTGTAAAAGGCAATCCTAGCTTGAATTCTGATTTTGGGGATAACAAAAAAATGCTTGAGAACTATAAACTGCCTGATAAAGGAACAAGAAATAAAATTGCGGGGTATATAGTTAGGCTCAAAAGGGCAGGGGATATTCCCAAACCAAGAAAAAACTTAGAAACTTCTCAATAAAATGGCTGAGGAAATAATTAAAGATAAAGAAGAGAAAAGGGTGAAAGAGTCAAAAAAACTGGAAACCAATGAAATTTTTATAGGCAATAAGCCATTTATGAAATATGTCATTGCCACAATAATGCAATTAAAAGAAAAAGATAATGATGTTGCCATAATAAAAGCAAGAGGAAAGTTTATATCAAGAGCAGTTGATGTGGCAGAAGTGGTTAAGAAAAAATTTAAAGAAACAGAAAATATTTCTCTGGAAAATTCAATAAAAATAGGAACAGAGGAATTCACAAATGAAGAAAACAAAAAGATTAATATTTCAATTATAGAAATAGCCCTTGAAAAAAATACTTAAAGTGTTAATTTTTTAGGCTTGCCCAATTTCTTATTAATTTCTTCCAAATTTAATAATATCTTTTTTAAAATCTTATTTTTCCTTATATTAATAATAAGGCTAATCAACCAAAAAACAAGATAAACTCCAACAACTCCCGCAATTATTTGAAAGATAGTTATCAGAAATTTTAAATTCTCTTCCAATGTACTTACAGCTATTTCTCCTACAGCCATAAATTACCTAGTATAAAACAATTTAAAAACATTTGTAAAAAAATATTCATGCAAATAGGTTTTTAAACACTCTAAAATTGGTCTTTCAATGGCTATATAGTTCAGCGGTAGAACGCCTGTCTCATAAGCAGGAGGCTCCGAGTTCAACTCTCGGTATAGCCATTTTATTTAAACCTGCATTTTAATCCATCATCTTTCTTTCTTGGAATAACATGAAAATGCAAGTGAAAAACTTCTTGCTGAGCAACTTTTTCATTACTCTGAAGAATATTAAATCCTTCAGCCTTTCCGTTTTTGATTAAATTGCTGGCTACATCTTTTATTGTACTAATTAACTCTTCTCCCATGCTCTCCGGCATATCAAGAATATTTACATAATGTTTTTTTGGAATTATTAAAGTATGGCCTTCCGAAATTGGATGAATATCTAAAACTGCAAAAAAATTATCATTTTCATAAATAAATTCGCTTGGAATTTCCTTTCTTGCTATTTTGCAGAAGATGCAGTCTTTATCATTAACCATAATAAACATTAAAAACAAATATAGTTTATAAAATTTAAGGGCCTATAGTATAATGGATTTACATTCGGCTGGCAGTCGAAAGATTCGAGTTCAATTCTCGATAGGTCCATTATAAAGGAAATCAATGGTTTACACTTATCAATCCTTCCTTTAAAAAGAAAATTATACTTCAATCAATTAAGCATAAATGAATTATGCCAAATTTCTCTAAACAAGAAATTTTATATTGTATAGATTCAAAAATGGTTATTATCAAATTTATAAAATTTTATGTAAATAATCTAAACTTATTTACCATTAAAAAATCATGAAAAGTAATTTTTAATTTTCCCGACGGTAAAAATAAATCGAAAAATTATAAAGAATTTTTATTTTTTGCAAAAACTTCAAAAAAAGATAAATTTATAAATAAGAATATATTTTATAATATAGTAAATTAAATGATATAATTAAAAAATCGTTAATTTATTTAAAAAAGAGAATTTTATTCTCTGAAATACTCGGAGGAAATAAAAAATGGCAAAAAAGAAAAAGAAAAGATAAATAAGTTGGCCATGACAGGTTTAACCTGTGCAAAATGAAAATGATTAGCTATACTAACGCTAGAATTAAAACTGCCCTAACAGGCAGAAAGGACCAACTTATTTTGGACCAATAATCTGTTTATTATTTATTTTATATTTTGATCATCTACTTCTTAGTTATTCTATATTTTGATCATCTACTTCTTAGTTATTCTATATTTTGATCATCTACTTCTTAGTTATTCTATATTTTGATCATCTACTTCTTAGTTATTCTATAAATTTAATTTAAAAGGAAAGTTTCATAAAGAAAACATTTGGTTGTCTTTATTCTTTCACTCTTGTTTCAACCTCTTTTCCAAGTTCAAGAATATTCTCTCCATTAACTACACTTTTTACAGCCTCTTTTAGTTTGTTTATTTTAACTCTAACCTGTTTAGTTGTATCTCTATCCCTGACAGTAACTGTATGGTCCTCTGGAGTTTTATCATCTATTGTTATGCACAAAGGAGTACCAATTTCATCATTTCTTGCATATCTTCTTCCAATGCTGCCGCTTCTATCATAAATAACATTAAATTCTTCTTTTAATTCTTTAACAATATCTTCAGAAATTTTCTCGTATTCTGGCTTTTTTATTATCGGAAAAACAGCTGCTTTTATCGGGGCAAGTTTTGGGGGCAATTTTAAAACAATATAATCTCTTTCTTTGTTATAATTATAAGATTTTGTCAAAACAGCCAAGAAAACTCTCTCCATCCCAAATGTCGGCTCAATAACCCTTGGAACAACTTTGCTCTTAGTTTTTTCGTCAAACACATCAAGATCTTGTTTGCTCTCTTTCTGATGTTGTGTTAGATCATACTGACCCCTATTAGCAATTCCTGAAACTTCCAAAGAACCAAAAGGATACATATAATCAATATCAAAGGTTGCAGAACTATAATGGCTTAATTCATTTTTAGTATGCTCTCTGATTTTTATCTCATCTCCCAAACCAAGAGACTTAAACCAAATAATTTGCTCAGCAAGCCAGTAAGCATGCCACTCATCTAATTTTCCTTTTTTCAGCATTTCTCCAATGCTAACTTCTTTTAATTCTTCTCTTCCTTCTAATTGAGTTTCAGAATCTAATAATTTTACTTTCAAAATTAAGTGCTTTTCATTTAATAAACTGCATTTAAAATCTTCAGGATGAATAAAAAATTCAAACTCTCCTATATTAAACTCTCTGCTTCTGAATAAAAAATCCCTTGGAGCAATTTCATTTCTAAAACATCTTCCAATCTGCGCAATTCCAAATGGCAATTGTAATCTAGAAGTCTGCTGGATAACTTTAAAATCCATAAACATTCCTTGAGCAGTTTCTCCGCGTAAATAAGCATCCATAGGATTCAAAGCTCCAATACTTGTTTTGAACATTAAATTAAACTCTCCTTTAGTTTCGTAATCTCCTCCGCACTCACATTTAACTTTTCCAACTTCAGATTTATCAATTTTCGTTGCCTTTCCGCATTTTTTGCAAACAACAGCAATATCTGAAAAACTGGCTAAATGCCCGGAAGCTTTCCATGTTCTTGGATGAGAAATAACACTTGCTTCAATTCCAACCATATTATCCCTTCTCCTTACAAAAAAATTCCACCAGTCGCTCTTAATATTATTAAATAATTCAACTCCCAAAGGTCCAAAATCCCAGAATCCTGATAATCCCCCGTAAATATCACTTGATCTAAAAATAAATCCCTTTGTCTTACAAAAATTAGCTAATTCATCAATAGTTATTTCTTTTTTACTGGTATTTTCATCAATGCTGCTATTCTTTTCTGGATTATTCTGCTTCTGTTTTAATTCTTCTAATTTTCTCTGCGCTTCTTCAATTGTTTTCCCAGCGTAACCTATTGTTTTTGACTTTATCTTATCTCCTTCTCGAACACTCTGCCGAATATAATAATACTCTCCCCCAGAAATTTTCTTCTTTACAATATACATAAATTACGCACTACATTTCTATATATAAAACTTATCCTTGTTAAAAATTGGTTATTAAATATATTAATTTAATAAACTACCTAAAGTCCCTTGTCTTAACCGCCTGCCTCTTAAGTCTCATGATCCTTCCAACCATAAAAAACGCAAAAATTAAGAATAAAACAATTATCACTCCCGCAATTATATTATCTGTGCCAGCGTCTCTTTGAAATAATGCAAAACCGCTGACAGGAGCGCTTAAGACAACGCTTTCCTGAACAAATGTTGAATATGTTTCAGAGTTGATATTAACAAGTAAATTAAAGTCTCCTTTTAGAGACGGATCAATAGGCATTAAAACTTCAAATTCAGCAACAGAATTTTCAGCGATAGTTTTAGAGTCTTTAATCTCTGCAATTTTTCGATTATCTGAATTAAATAATAAGAACTGCATTTCAACATTTTGGCTCAATCCAGACGCTTCCTCAATAGAATATCTTACCCTCACGCTATTTTCTTGCTCTCTTTTAACATCAAGAATATTAAAAGCTAATTTTTGTTCAATTATTTCTGCATCAAAGTTTGTTATTTCCTTTGTTTCAGAGCATTCAACATTAATAATTATATTATATTTCCCGGATTTTGCATCATTTGGAGCTTTAATAGTAAAAATAAAATCTGCTGATTCCCCTCCGCCAAGTTTTCTGCTCTCACTAGATTCAATCCAGCTCGAATAATTGCCACTTCCAATTAATCTGCAAGAATTCAGGAAGCTCAATCCAGAGTTCTTAACATTTAATGTTAATCTCTTGCTTTCTCCAGGATTAATTATTATATTGCTGAGACTCTCAATTTCCAATTTTCCTTTAAGTGTTGTAAAAGGCACCAAGCCAAAACTGCTTCCTCCCCCACCTCCACTACTTCCACCAGAACTTCCGCTTCCTCCTCCGCTAGAAGAACCTGAAACCGAAAAATTACTTGAAGAAGTTCTAGAATTCCCCGCAGAATCATTTATTTTTAAATATAAAGTATAACTTGATTCACTATCAACATCAAAACTCGTTGAACTGCAGTTAGAAATTTTAGTATTTCCAATAACTGTATTTCCGGTAGAAGAAAAACTAACATTATAAACACATACGGTTGGACTTACATCACTAATGCTGAATGTAAGAGGAATTCCAATTATGCTTGTTTTAGTCCCAGTAGGTTCGCTTATTGTTACACTTGGAGAAGTAGTATCAATATTCAAACTTCTATTTCCATTAAATGCAGAGTTTCCTTGAGTGTCATTGCACATTATATTCCAAATATAATTTCCATCTAATAAATTTAATGAAAAACTTGATTGCTGCCCAGATATTAGAGTAGAATTAGTTTTATTCATAATAAAACTTCCCGTAAAGTTACCCCATAATTCACAGGCTTGTAAATCAATATCAGTAGCAGTATAATTAAAAGTTACAAGTGTATAATTCAAATAAGCATCTACTCCGGGAGAATTTAGAGAAATTGAAGGAGCTCCAACAGCAACACTGAAATTAGCACTGCTAGATCCTAAATTCCCATAGCTGTCATTAGAATAAACATTTAGTGTGTGTGAGCCTTCCGAAGTGTTAAATGTGGTATTCTGGCAATTAGAAATTGTTTTGTTTAATGCATTATCAATATTAAACCAGCAGGATTGTAAATTACTATCCAAGACGCTATAATTTAAATTTATGCTTGTATTAAATCCAAATGCCGCACCTTGAGATGGATAAATAATAGAAATGCTGGGACTTATTGAGTCAACGGAAAAAGTTACAGAACTTGTATTGATATTTCCAAAAGTATCATTTGTATAAACTTTCCATATATTGCTTCCTTGGCTAGAAGTTAATCCGCTTGCATTCTGCCCGCATGTTATAGTTGTATTTGTAATTCCATTATCAGTACTGTACCAGCAGGACTGTAAATTACTATCAGATGCGGTATAATTTAATAATGTTTGGACCAAATTATAAGAGTTATTTGTCGGGTAATTAACTGAAACTCTTGGATTAATGGAATCTACAGAAAAAAATACACTGCTTGAATTAATTTCTCCGAGAGTATCATTTGCATAAAGTCTAATTGTATGGTTGCCTTGTGAAACATTAAAACTTGAATTCTGGCAATTAGAAAGAGTTTTATTAGTATCTCCATCAATATTATACCAACACGAGCCAAGATTATTATCTATATCACTAACAGAAAAATTAAGGGATAATGAAATATTTGATGTAAATTTGATATTATTGCTTGGAGATAATATCATTACTGATGGAGCTCTATTAATTATTATAGATTCAATAGATACATTGTAAAGTTGCGGAGCTATTCCAGAATCTTCTCTGGTCAAATAAACTTTATACTGAAAATATCTTCCAGTTAAATTCAATGAAGATAAATTGTTAAAGGAATTTGTAAAAAAAGTGTCTGTAGAATTTCCAGGACCAACAAAATTGCCGTCAGAACAATTAGATAAGGAACAAGTTTTAACCTGAAAAGTTACGTTTGCTGTCTTCAAAATTGAAGTTATAGTTGATACCGCTCCATTGCTTGCAGTATTTAAATCAGCAATAGTTTGTATGAAAGTGGCTCCGCCATCTGTTGATTTAAAAACATCTTCTCCTCCATCAACAACATAAACATTTCCTTGAGAATCAATGGTAATTGCCTGTCCTGCTTGAGCATCTCCAGCTCCGTTAAAATCATCATTCACTTTACTCCATGTAACTCCAGAGTCGCTGGATTTCCAAACATCCTGCACATCCAAAAGATATAAATTATTGCTGGAATCAATGGCCATATCATCAACGTTATTTCCTGCAGCCCCGTTATAATCATCCTTTATTAAAGTCCAGTTAACTCCTTGATTAACACTTATCCATATATCTGCTGCAGCATCAGCTGCAATTAAAGTATTTGAATTATTCACAACCAAGCCAAAAATATTTCCGTTGCCGCCATTAAAATCTGTTGTCACTTTGCTCCAATTAATGCCAGAATTATTGCTCCTCCATACATCTTGATCTCCTTCAATAATATACATTAAATTCCCTTTATCTGCTGCAGCTGAAAACGCATTTTGTCCTTCTGCACCATTATAATCACTAGTTAACTTAGTCCAATTCCCGCCAGAATTTTCACTTCTCCAGACATCTTGGTTAAAAATTATAAAATAACTCCCGCTTTTGTTGAAAAAAGAGGTTGTTACTCCATTGCCATCGCCATTATTATAATCATCTTTAACTAAATTCCATGTAACTGCAGAATCGCTTGAATTCCACACATCTGCCTGGTTGTCAACAGCATAAATATACTCTTTTGCCGGAATGTTGAAACTTGCTGAAAAATTATCCCAGCTTGAAACACTCACTGCATCAAAAACCCTTGAAGCAAATGTTCCGCTTAAATTACTACCAACAAGCACGACAGCACTTCCATTATAGCTTGTATTTGCATAAGTACCATTATTAAAATTGCTCTGGCTTATATCTGAAAAACTAGCTGCATAAATCATTATAGTAAATAATAAAATTAATAAAAAAAGTATAATTCCAAATATTAAAAATAAACTCTTTCCTCTTTTATTCATGATTCCTTTAAGAATCAAATGTTTTTAAATATTCCTTCACTGTATAAAAAATACAGGATACTAATTCTCCCATTAATCTTGAATATCTTAATTTAAACCACCATAAACCATTTTAAATTTCTCCAACTAAAAGGAAAGTTTGATAAAGAAAAACCTTGACTATTAAAAGGAAGCTTCATAAAAGAAACCTTGTTGTCTTTATTATTTAGTATTGCATTATTTTCAAAAGTTATTCTGAAACCACACTATATCATTACCTAATTTATTAGAGCAGGTACTGATTTTTATTAATTGTAATTTAAAGTTTATAAAAAAATAGATGTGCAAAATCTTTATATACCTTGCATAATTCTTATTAAACATATGAAAAAGAGTTTGTTAATCTTATTATTTGTTGTTATCTTATCGCCATATATAGTTATTGCTCAATCAACTGATATAAAACTTCAGGTTACAACAACTAAAGAATCATTTCAGCCAGGAGAGAATATAACGATAAAAGTAGCTCTTTTAGACTCTCAAAACTCACCAATAAATGCTGAAATTAATCTCATTTTTGAAAATGCTGAAAAAACAAAAAAAATAGAGAAAACTATTGGTTCAAATACCTTAATAGAAATTGATTTAGGAGAAGCAATTCCAGCAGGATATTGGTCGGTAATTGCCAGTTACAATGGCATGGAATCTAAAGCAATTTTCAACATAGAAACAAGCGAGTCCGCATTTTTCTCTTTAGATAATGACATGTTAACTATAACAAATAATGGAAATTCAAGATACACAAAAACAATACAAATATTAATTGGAGATACCTTAGGAACAAAAGATGTTGATTTAAATGTGGGAGAAAAAGTAAGTTTCAGATTAATCGCCCCCGATAACATATATAATATAAGGGTAACTGATGGTAAGACAACATTAACAAGAGGCAATGTTCCACTAACAGGAGATGTTATTGGAGTATTAGATGATAGAATTCGCTCACGCGCCCCAATTACAGGCGCAAGAATTGAGGGAGATAGTGAAGCAGGAGCATTAAGCCTTGTAAAAAGCAACAAAATTGTTTATACCTTCATTCTGGTTGTTGTTGGTGCTGCAGTTCTTATTGCTATTGAAAGAAATTACCGAAGGAAGTTGAAGGCGTAATATAATCTTAAGATATTAAGTTTTAAGTGTTACCGAATAATTTTATAAATATCAAATCCTCCTAAGTCTATGATAAAACTAAAAAAACCAGAAATTTCATGCATTATTATAACTTTAAATGAAGAGAAATATCTTCCTAGACTATTAGAAAGCATTAAAAAACAAACTTTCAGGAATTTTGAAATAATTGTAAGCGATAATTTTTCAAAAGATAATACAAGAAAAATTGCAAGAAGTTATGGCTGCAAGATAGTTAATGGGGGAAACTTCAGTGAAGGAAGAAATAAAGGAGCTAAAATTGCGTCTGGAAAATATTTGTTATTTTTGGATGCGGATTCTGAAATTCCAAAAGATTTCTTAAAAATCAACCTAAGAACATTTAAAAAATCAAAAAATGGGACAGGAGCTGTGGAAGGGAAGCCTTTGAGCAAAATATTATTTGATAAGATGATATTTAAAATAGGTTATTATTATTTTAGGGTTGGCTCTATTTTTTCTCCAATGGGGGTAGGATGTGGAATATTCTCAAAAAAAGAAACATTTGATCTAGTCGGCGGCTTTGATAAAAATGTTATATTTTCTGAAAATTTTGATTTCTATAGAAGAGCATTCAAATATGGATTTGTTTATTTGCCTATCCCAATGTATACTTCTGTTAGGAGATTAAACAAAGAAGGAAGATTAAAATTCGTAATAAAATATCTTTATGCCGGAATCTATAGGAGTTTATTAGGAGAGATAAAGAAACCAATTTTCAAGTATAATAATGTGAGAATTTAGCAATTTTTATCTAGAAAGAAGACAAAAAGTCTTCAATTTCTTTTGATAACTCATGATAATTATTTAAAACAAGAATATGATCTGCATTATTTAAAATAATTAATTTTGAGTTTTTAACTAGTTTTGACATTTTAATAGCATCTTCAACTGGAAACATTTTATCTCTAGCTCCATGTATAAATAAGGTCGGAAAAGTTATATTTTCTAAAATCATACTATGTTTTAAATTAAAAATATCTCTCAAATATATCAGATAACACTTCAATCCAGTATTGCTTACATCTGCAATCGTCCTTCTTACATTAAAATCTCCCGTATTGATATATTTTGAATAATTAATCTGCCTGCCCTTTTCTGTTTTATGTGGAATTAGTTTTATAAATAAAGGTGAAATAAAAAATTTAAAATATCTATACCGCTTATTTTTAGTCAATCTATGGCCCGCACTTATAAAAACTACAGAATTAATCATCTTTTTATGCTCTCTGATAAATTCTAAAGACACAAAATTTCCAAATGAATGCCCAATAATATTAATCCTTTTTACATTTTCCTTTTTAAGAATATTAAATAAATCTTCCGACAAATGTCCTATAGTATATTTTGAAAGATTATCAGATTTAATGGAATATCCATGACCCATTAAATCTATAAAAAGAAGATTATATCTATCTTTAAAATAAGTTGCATATTTATTCCATGCAGAAGAGCTGCCTGAAATGCCATGAATAAAAACTAAGCTCTTTCTATTAGGTTTAAAATTGTTCTTTTTGTAAAATATACCATTAAAATACTTATTTTGCATTATACATATACTTGTAAAATAACTTTTATAAATATATAGTATAAACTGCTAATATCTCATCAATCTTTTATGTAATATTAAGAAGGACAAATAGCCGAGAGGAATTACTTTGGTCTCTCGCTATAACCTAGAATTATAATTTTTAATCAATTTGCTATAAATATTTTCCCATTGATCAATAACTTTACTAAACTTATGATTCTCTATCTCCTTAAAAGTATTGTTTTTCATCTTTTGGTGCAATTTTTTATTTGATAATATTTTAATAACGGCATCTGCAAAGGCTTTTTTATCATCCGGATTAACAACATAACCGTTGACTGCATTTTTTATCAAATTAGGAACTCCCTTAGCATCAGCCCCGACACAAACTAATCCATTTGCCTGAGATTCTAAAATTGTCATTGGCTGATTTTCAGTAATTGAAGCAGTCACAAAAAGATCGCAAGCCCCAATAATAGAAGATTTTATAAATTGGTTATGTGGAATCATACCTAAAAGAAAGATATTATCCAATAAACCTAGTTCACTTATTTTTTTCTTAACATCACCCATTTGAGGACCGTCTCCAACAATTAACAATTTAGTATTTGGCAATTCATCAGCAACTAACCTAAAACACTCTAGAAGATAAATAAGATTTTTTTCATATGCTACTCTACCCACAAATAGCAATAAATTGCCTTTCTTGGTATATTTTTTTCTTACTGCCTTTGCCTTAGAATTATCAAATATACTTGCATCAATCCCATTTGAAATAACTTTAATTTCACTTTTAAAATTATGAATTAGAAGCTCTTTTTTAGCATATTCGGAAGGACAAGTTATTAAATTACACTTATTATAATACCATTTTGAGTATTTCCAGACAAGCTGTTCAACAGATTTATAATTAAGTTTCATATGTTCTAAATATTGGGGGTCTGAAATAAACCCATGAAAAGTCCCTACAAGAGGAATTTTAAGGAATTTAGAACAAAAAATTGCCTGAAATCCCAAAGTAAAATGTGTCTGAAAATGAATTATATCCACTTTTTCCTTATAAAATAAATGTAAAATTTTAAAATTAATTGGGATGGTGCTTCTAAAATCTTTATAAAAAAATGTTGGGAAAGAAAAAACGCGTATAATCTTGATATTACTATATTTAAATTCGTCTTTTTGAATTTTTCTTGGAAATTTTGGGGCAATTATAATAATTTCATGACCTTTATCAGCAAGACCTTTAGATAAATTAATCGTTGCTGTCGCAACTCCATTAACTTGCGGAAAAAACATATCACTGAAAATTGCTATTTTCATTATATTTAGAAGGCAAGACTATTTAAAAAATTATCCATCTAAATAGATACTATTTATCCTATTTATTTATCAAAACTCCTTCATGAAGCCCATAATTAATATATGTTTACAAATTATCTAAGCGGGGACCGGGACTCGAACCCGGGAAAAGTCGCTTACTGCTATTTCTACCAACACATCAGCTGCAGGTTCGGTTTTCCTTAAGAAATTACTCTCGAGAAATCGACCGCAGTAGCCGCTGTGCCATCCCCGCATAAACCTCAAAAAGCAAAATAGGGCAATTATTTAAAGTTTCCTAATGCCAAAAATCATTAAAGTAATAATTTAAGAAATAAAAAATAAAAAAATAACTCAAATTTATAATCTAACATTTCATAAAGAGAGTAGTCTTTTTCAGCATATTTTTTTATAAAAGTTAAATGATTAAAATCATCATAACTATCTTTGCCTTTACTAAGTCTTTGTCTATAAAATTGGCGAGATTTCATAGCCATTAATAATTGAACTTTAAAATGTTTAATACTATTCATATCTTGACTAAACCTATATTTAACTAATCTAGGGGGTATTAAAAATATTTTTTTGTTATCGCTCATCAACCTCAAATATAAATCATAATCCTCTGCATAAATAAGTTTAGGCCTGTAATATAGCTCTCCGGTATTTCTAAACATAATTGAAGAATGTTTAATAAATAAAGGAGAGGAAACATTTTTAGGAAGATTATTAAAAGTTAAATAAAATAGTATATTAAAAAGATTAATAATCTTAAATCGAATACTCTCTTTCCCATTTTCATCTATTAGGGAATTTGCACAAGAGACTAAGAAAGCATCCGGATTTTTTTCTAGGAAATTATACTCCACCTCAATTCTTTTAGGTAAGGAAATATCGTCATGATCTTGCATAACAATATATTTCCCTCTTGCAATTTTTAACGCTTTATTCCTGGAAGTAGAAGTCATTAAATTCTTCTTATTATTAATCAGGATAATCCTCTTATCTTTCTTTTGGTAGGATTTCATTATAGCTAAAGATTTATCTGTTGAAGCATCATTAATTAAAATTAATTCTAGATCTTTAAACGTTTGATTTAGGATACTTCGAATGGTCTCATCAAGATACTTTTTATCATTATAAACCGGGATAATAACTGAAACAAGGGGAGATTTTCGCAAAGTATTCTTTATCATACTTAATAAAAAAAACAAGTTTATTTAAAGATATTGATAAAACAATAAAAGGAGAGGTTGATAAGGAGAACCTTGGTTCTCTTTATTTGGTAAAAAACTTAAGAATTACAATATAAATTATTACAACAACCGCCACAGATAAAAGAAAATTAGTAGCCCCTTCGGCAATACTCTGAAAAATTAAATCAAAATCTAGAATATTAAAATAATTTAGGATAAATATATTTTGTGAAAATATAGAATAAATGATTAATAAACTAACATGGATAATCGCTGAAAATAGCATAAGTTTTAACAATGCATCAAAATACTTATTTTTTACTATTGAATTCATAATTATCTTAAGAGGATTTATTATTTAAAGATATTGATAACACGATTAAAAGGAAGGGTTGATAAGGGTAAACCATTGGTTTTCTTTATATGCTCCTGACAGGATTTGAACCTGCGACCCCTAGCTTTCTTTATTTCCCATTTCCATCCGTATGAAGGAGATGTACTCCTAATTCCCTTGAAGGAGATGTCGTAAGAAGAACCTTGGTTCTTTTTACATAGAAGGCTAGTGCTCTATCCAAGCTGAGCTACAGGAGCTTCTTATATAAAAATTATTAAAATAGAGTATATAAAAATTTACCTAAAGAAAAAGTATCAGTTAAACCTACTTAAACTATAAAAATAAATAACTCAAGCTAATAAACCCCGTAAAATTATTATAGTATTTTCAAAACTATTCTGAAAACATGCCATATTTTTGCCTAATTTATCAATGAAAGTGACTGAAGTTTATTAATTAATATGCAAGTAATTTAATATTTTATAATTTATTATACTTCTATTTTCATTAAATCTTCAGCAATCTCTGTATTCTTAAACACTTTTTTTGCCTCTTTAAGAAACTCATTTTCCTTTTTTTCATATTTCTGGCTAAGGTGCATTAAAATCATTTTCTTGACATTAGCCTTTTTAGCAGATTGAGCAGCCTGCTTTGCAGTCATATGCTTATATTGTTTTGCAGTTTCCTCTTCATCAAGATAAGTTGATTCGCATATCAATAAATCAGAATCCTTGGCAATTTTCGGGATATTGTCATTTATCTGTGTATCTAAAACAATGCTGATTTTCCTGCCTTTATCAGTATAAGTTATCTCTTTAGCCTTAATTTTCTTGCCATTGACAATAATGTCTTTTCCTTGTTTTAGCTTCTGTAATTCTGGAGAACTTGGAATTTTTAATTTCTTTAATTTATTCTTATCGATCCTCACTTTGTCTTTTTCAACAAAACTATAAGCCAAACATCTGGCATTATGCTTCATTTCCTCAGCAAAAATTTCAAAATCATCCATTTCACAAACCCTGCCGTTAGTTATTTCATGAACTTTTACTTTTATATCTCCAACATGCACAAACATTTCTAAAATCTTCTGCATATATTTTTCAGTTCCCTTTGGCCCATAAATTTCCATTTCTTTATCATACCCATTAAGAACCATTGTCTGCAATAATCCTGGCAAACCTAAAATGTGATCTCCGTGCCAGTGTGTTATAAATATTCTCTTGACTGCCATTGGGCTTATTCCGGCTTTTCTAAACTGTTTCTGAGTGCCTTCACCACAATCAAAAAGCATAGCTTCAGATTTATACTTCAGCAAAATAGCCGGATGATTTCTTCTCAATGTAGGCACAGAGCTGCCTGTCCCTAAAAAAACAATATCTATCATATTTTATATAAGAATAAATGCTTTAAATAACTTACATAATCTATCTATAACCTTAATTAAACTATGAAGAATAAAATGAATTAAAAATATCAAGAATAACATATCCAGCTAATAAATCATGGAAAGATATTGCAGTATTTTTATATTCATTATAATTTTGGGAACCTTTTTCAAAGGTTCATTCTGAAAACATGCCATATTTCTACCTTATTTCTTAGATAAAAGTGATTGAAGATTATCAATTAATCAGTTAATATTTAATAATGCCGCTTAAAAGTTATGTTAAATTTTTCACATAGAAAAATTTAGTATTGTAATGATTCAAGATCTTGAAAACATGCCATACTTTTGCCTAATTTATATAATTAATCTATTCTAGTTTATCAATATTAATTTTATAATATTTTCAGAACTATTAAAAGAAAGTTTGATAAATGGTTGCTGGATACATAGAAACCCGCTGGAGGTTTTTATAAAGGAGAGGTCATAAGAAGAACCTTGGCTATTAAAAGGAAGTTTCATAAAAGAAACCATTGACATCTAAAAGGAAAGTTTCATAAAGAAAACCATTGGTTGTCTTTATTACAGCTAAAGCTAAATATCAAGACACCTATAGAATTTGGTGTCCATTAAAATCAAAAAAACTGGACTATTTCTCTTCTTTCAAGGCTGTTGATGCTGGTGAGATAAACACGATTGTGTCCCCTCTTAAAAAAGTTAATCCCACATTTCGCTTAATTTCATTGTTCTGCATTTCCTTCGCATTGTCAAGAACAACGTTTATATGTATGTCAAAAGCAAGAAGTGTTCCAACCATCTGCTTTTCACTTTTTAACTGCACCAAAATTTCCTTGCCTTTCGAATGATTCAAAAGGTCAAGTGGCCTTTCAATTCCATTAACCATAATAAGTTCTTATCTAAGAACTTTTTAAATGTTTGCTATAAGTAAATTATATGCTCTGTCCGGAATTAAAAAATCAGCTTAAAGAAGAATAACATTAATCAAACATCTCACATATTGCTTAAAACTTTTTGTCATAATTCCTAAAAAATTGGAACTCTGGACAAAGCACCTTTTTTCAAGGATTAATGATAAAATTTTTCCTAGAAAGATATTTAAACCATCATTTAAACTAAATATTATGCGAAAAGGAAGAAAAATATCTGGCGGCAAATATAAAAAACAAAGAAAAAAGAAAAAATATGAACTGCCAGGAGAGAAAAGAATAGTAAAGCTAAAGGCAACTAAAAAGAAAACTCTTAGAATGCTTGGGGGCAATGTAAAAATAGTTCTTTTGGGAAGCAATGAAATTAATATTCTTGACAAAAAAACCGGAAAAGCAAAAAAAGTTAAGATAAAAAATGTTCTTGAAACTCCTTCAAATCGTTTTCTTGCAAGGCAAAATGTGATTACAAAGGGAGCTATAGTTGAAACAGACCTTGGAAAAGCAAGAATTACTAATCGCCCAAGCCAGGAAGGAGCAATACAGGGAATATTAATAGAATAAGTAAAAATTCTTTGATTTTGTAGTGAATATTGAAAAGTAACAAAAGATTTATAAAGAAGCTATACATTTACTTTATAAATATTACTAAAGGCTTTTAAAACAACCCTAATAAAAATAAAATGGCTGCTTATGTTAAAAGATGTCCAGAATGCAACAGCGTCAATCTTACTTATGACGATGAGAAGGGAGAAGTAATTTGTAATGATTGCGGATTATTAATTGAAGAAAAGATGGTTGATACGGGAATCGACCTATCTGGCAAGTTTGACAAATCTGAGAAAAAAGGAAGAGGTGGAGCACCTATGAGCATGCAAAAGTTCGACAAAGGGCTTACAACAAATGTTGGTGAAATTTCTGATATTTACAAGCTGGATACAAAACAAACAAGGAAATTCTTAAGGTTAAAAAAATGGCAGGAGCGTGTAAGCACTAGCATTGAAAGAAATTTAAGGTTGGCAATGGCTGAATTAAGGCGAGTTTCTTCATTTCTTAATTTGCCAACAGTTGTCAGCGACGAAGCAGCCAGAATTTATAATTACGTATTGCAAAGAGGTTATGTTAGAGGCAGAAGTATGGAATCTGTTATAGCCGCTTGTATTTATGCTGCCTGCAGGTCTTACAACATACCAAGAACATTAGATGAAATTGCTCAGGCATCTGACATGGAAAGAAAAGAAATCGGCAGAACATACAGATTTATTATACGAAGGCTTGCAATAAAAGTAACTCCAAGCTCTCCAAATGATTATATCTCAAGATTCTCAAGCATCTTGCATCTCTCTCCAAAAACTCAAAATCACGCTCTAAAAATTCTGAAAAAAGCAAATGACGAAGAGCTAACTTCTGGAAGAGGCCCTGCTGGAATTGCTGCAGCTGCTTTATATGTTGCAGCCCTTCTCAATGATGAGAAAAAAACCCAAAGAGAAGTTGCAGATGTTGCAGGAATAACAGAAGTTACAATAAGAAATCGCTATAAAGAATTAATTGAAAAGCTTGGTCTTGAGGATAAAATGAAACTCAGTGAGCTGGAAAAGAAAAAAGCTTAATCCCTACAATTCATAATCTTTCTAATAGTATTTGTTATAATTATTAAGTAACAACAACCGAAAGGTTTTTAAACAGGTGTCCAGCTCTAATTCTATGGCAAATTCAAATACACCAGTATTAGAGGGTAGATTAACTAAAGACGAAATGCTAAGTCTAGGTAATAGAATTATCAAACTTTATGAAGATTACACTAAACAAGAATTAATTGATACTTACTTAAATTCAGATAATTAAAATGAAAAAATACATACTATTAATATTAACTGCTATTTTTGCATTAGCCACAATATCTTTATTATCAATTCAATTAGCCTCAGCAGAGATTATATGGTCTCAGCCAACAGAAGTTGAGTTTACAATAGTTCCTGCCACACCTTTAAACTTTGATATAATCAGTCCAATAAACAAAGTTTATCACACTAAAAGCATTCCTATAGAAATCCTAGTAAATAAACCGGCATCATGTTCATATTCATTAGATAATCAGGTCTATACATTCTTAGGAAACGGAGAAAATATCAAAAGAACAATAAGAGCGTCAATCGGCTCACACAATCTAAAAATAAAATGTCATACAAATACAGAAGAAAAAATAAAAAGTATTGATTTTAGAGTTAGAATAAATCAAGATGGCGATACAGAACAAATAGACAGGGACAATGCTTTTGAAGAGAAAATAATTCAAGCAAGTCAGCCAAGATATAGTGAATGGGTATGCATGAATAACAGGCTGCAGAGAATAGTTACAATAAATAATTTAGATAATATTGAATATGGTGGAGTTTGTGGAGTGGAATTAACAGCAAGCCAAAAAGCATCTCAAAATAAATTAGCAAATACATGGACAATTATTCTTCCATTAATCTTCATACTTTTGATATTAATTGTAATAATCTCAATAATTCTGGTTATGTTTTTGAGAAAATAAAAGACACCTGCGGTTTCTCTTATGGCACTTCCCTTTAGTTTTTGAATCACAACCATAATTTTACCTACTCTTTACATCTTAAACTACAAGGTTTACCAGTTTTAATTAATCAATATAAAATTAATCTAATAACTTTAATTGGCTTTATATCTGTTAGACATATTTCAAAAATAATATACTTTCTGCGTAGCAGGCTATCTTGGGCGGGTGGGCGGGTAAGAGATACTTTTTTAAGCAAATATAATGTCATATTTTTATGCAGGGGTAGCGAAGTGGTCAAACGCACGGGACTCAAGGCTTAAGGTGATAAGTTAGAAATCCCGTTCCTTAGTGGATTCACAGGTTCGAATCCTGTCCCCTGCACTCAGAAAGGATTAATTTTATTTAGAATAATTAATCCATCCAAACATCATACAGCTTAACAGAGACTTTTTTTTCTTGAAAGAATTTTTTTAATTCTAAAGTATGCTCTATAGGAACTAAAATATCTCCCTTCCCGAGCTTTATAGCGTTTATTTTTTCAGCCATTCCTGGATATTTCTTCTTGCCTATCTTAAATCCAAATATCTTTCTAAAAATGGAAACTCTTTTGCTATCTGGCTTTATATTTTCAAAAGAAAATATTGTATAATGCTTGACTTTTTCAATATCAGATTTATACTTTCCATAGAGCATTATTCCGGTATTCATAATTGCTCTTTTAAGGTCTTTCCATTCATCACTATCTAATTTTCCCGAAATTAGGGATATTTCATTAGTAAGGCCCTTTAATTCCCATTCTTTATAAGAATTTGTTTTATAATAATTTTCCAATAGCTTAGCTATCCTTTTCTCAAATTTAATGTCGTTAATATCAATAAACAAGTCTATATCAGACTCTTCATCAAAATCTCCTCTTGCAACAGATCCATGTAGAATAATCCGGTTTATTTCGCCATTTTCCAATTTAGATAAAAGATAAGATGCAAAATCCAGGGCATAAGCTATAATTTCATTTCTTTTCAGCATTTTTTCCATATTTTAAGCCTCCCAAATTATCATTTATAATTTTCCTCAGCTCATTAAAACTTTTTATTGATTTTTCTATTCTATTTTTCGGCTTTCTATTCCCGTAGCATAAAGCAGTTCTTTCCAATTCAATAGATTTCATTAAGGATAAAATACCTTGTTTTGGAGGAAAATCAAATGGGATTCTTTTTTTAATTAAATTGTCGCTTTTAAAAACTCTATGGTCAATTTGATCTCCAGAACCTTGCAGAAGCCTTAATTTATGCAAATATATTGCAAATAATTCAACAGATCCTTGAGAAACATTATAACCAATATTTCTTTGATTTTCTTCAATGCCTTCTTCAACCGCTTTTTTTATATTGGCTAAATGCTCCTTGTAAGCTTTTTCATGCTCTTCTATTTTCATTTTTTATGATTTTTGCCTCTTGCTCCTTTGATTCTTAATATTTTGTTACTTTTGTAACATAGTTTTATTACATTTGTAATATTTAAGTCTTTTGCTCCCCTACTATATTTTTATTATTACTTTATAATAGTTACAAATAGAAAGGTTTAAAAACTTGAAATATTCTATAGACGACTTTGAATAACTTAGTTTTTTAATGTCTAATGAAAAATAGAAACCTATTTCAGTGCAATCTGAGTTTCACTCAGATTGTTGTCATTTCCTTCGTAATCTTTTTATCTTTTCTTACTGCTCTATCACAAGTAGCCTTTTTCTT
>Ga0209542_10008080_pt1 | contig 19780 bp, 21 predicted proteins | sample RifCSPhighO2_01_FD_184028 | JGI IMG/M metagenome (GOLD analysis project Ga0209542, IMG submission 184028) | Soil microbial communities from Rifle, Colorado - Rifle CSP2_plank highO2_0.1 (SPAdes) (version 2) | ecosystem: Environmental > Terrestrial > Deep subsurface > Rock core/Sediment ...
AAAGAAATTAAAAAAAATATTCCTACAATTAAGAAAAGAAGAGAGGAAATAAATAAAGATAAGAGATTATTGAATTCTTTAATTGTAGATATAACAAATATAAAACATACAAGTAATATATGGGGGCAAGAAGATGTTAGAAATGTTTTTTCTGAAAGAATGTTAAAAAGTAAAGATAAAGAATTAAAAGAAATAGAAAACGATTTTTTAGAAACTGGAATAATCTCTATAGAATATTTTAGTGATGTACGAAAAAAATCCATAGTTATAATGCTAGAAGAATTAGCTAATATAACCCATGGTTTTGTTGGAGCGGATTTATCAGCATTATGCAAAGAATCTGCAATGATTGTTTTAAGAAGAATCCTTCCTGATTTAAAATTAAAAGAAGAAGAAGCTATTCCTAAAGATATTTTAGAAAAATTAAGAGTAACAAAAGATGATTTTAAAGAAGCGTTAAAGGTTGTAAGGCCTTCTGCAATGAGAGAAGTCCTAGTTGAAGTTCCTAATGTAAGGTGGAATGATATTGGGGGATTAGAAAAGGTAAAACAAGAACTTATAGAAGCAGTTGAATGGCCATTAAAACATCCAGAATCATTTAAAAGATTAGGAGTAAAGCCCCCTCGAGGAATATTGTTATACGGCGCCCCTGGAACAGGAAAGACATTATTGGCTAAAGCAGTAGCTACTGAAAGTGAATCTAATTTTATACCAATAAAAGGTCCTGAACTTATATCCAAGTGGGTTGGTGAATCAGAAAAAGCAGTAAGGAAGATATTTCAAAAAGCAAGGCAAACCTCTCCAAGCATAATATTCTTTGATGAAATTGATTCTTTGGCTTCAAGAAGAGGGAGCTCAACAGACACACATGGAACTTCTGATAAAGTTGTTAATCAATTATTAACAGAAATGAATGGCTTAGAAGATTTAACAGATGTTGTTGTTTTAGCCGCTACCAACAGACCAGATATGTTAGATCCTTCCTTGCTGCGACCTGGAAGATTTGATAGAATTATATTAACTCCAATACCTGATGAAAAAACCAGATTAGAAATATTTAAGAGACATACTAAAGGAATGCCATTAAAATTGAATAAAGATAAAACTAGTAAATCTAAAGTTGAAAGAAAAAAAAGCAATGTTGCAAGCAGAATGGCGTCTGATGAAGCAATACAAGATAGAGATTTAGAAAAAGACAAAAAAAAAGAGATAATAGTTGATAATGAAAGAGATGCTAGTTTATTGGAATTTGCTAAAAAAACAGAAGGCTATGTTGGAGCAGATATCGAAGCAGTATGTAGAGAAGCAGCTATACTTGCATTAAGAGAAGATATTAAAAGTGAATTTGTAACAATGAAGCATTTTGAGCAGGCATTAAAAGAAGTTGGGCCTTCTGTGACAAAAGACATAGAAAGATTATATGAAGAGATGCAAACGCAGTTTAAAGCAGCAAGAGCAAAGGAAATGGAGCAGGTAAAGCCAGCTTATATGGGTTAAATTTTATTCAGTAAATTAAAAATTATATCTTATATAAAAGCCAGATTGATATTTTTTCTTAGGAAGATTAACGTTTTTAATGCTTTTATCAAAAACTAACTGAACATGCCATTTTTTTGAAAAGATATATCTGCTAATAACCCTTAGGTCTATTAAATAATTGTTTCCCTTAACCAAACCTGTAAAACCAGATACCGCCCTTATTTTACTATTGATTTTGCCTCCAGCTAATAAGCTAGTGTATAGCTCATTTGTTGGATTAAAGCCATTTTTATTTTTTCCAGTCCATATATATTCCACTATTCCATCAAGCTCGTATTTTTTATCAAAGGTTAGATAAGTAGTCATTAATCCAATTTTTGAATCATATCTTCCGTTGCCTAAATTAGCTTCAGAATTTCCTGTAGGAAAGGTTAAAGCGCTATATAAAAAATAGTGCAGATTTTTTATGCAGAATCTGGGTCCTGCTCCAACTGCAATATCTCCAATTCCGTTTTTAGAATCTTTTGGAGAGTTAATCTGCTTGTAAGGCAAATTAATAAAGCCCCATTTTCCAAATTTATTGCCATCCCAATATTTTAAAATTAAATTGTTTATCAACGATTCTATACCTTTGTTATTGTTAGAATAAGCGATTCTTTCATCAATCTGCCAGTTTGTTGGAGGTTTCACAGCCTTATATATATCGTCTGCATAAATCCTGCTAACAAAAGACGCTAAAGTTAAGAGCCATGCTCCAATAATAATTTTAGATTTCATAGCCACTTATAAATAGCAAATTATATAAATATTTGTGGTATTATTACAACACCATTAAATTTAAATATATCTTTCACCTTTCATAAAATATGGAACTCGGCATTTTAAGAAAAATCGGACTTTCAGAAGGAGAAATTAAAGTGTATTCTGCTCTATTAGATTTAGGGAAATCTCCGATAAATAAAATCCATGAAAAGACAGGAATTGAAAGAAGGAATATCTACGATATATTAAATAAATTAATAGAGCGCGGATTAGCAACTTATGTCAATGAAAATAAAAAAAGATTCTTTCAAATAAGCCATCCAAGCAAGATTATAGGGTATATAGAAGAAAAAAAAAATCAGCTTGAAAAAACAGAGGAAGAGGTTAAAAAAGACATTCCATTGATTATGGAAAAATTCAATATTAAGAAAGATAGTATAAATGCAGAGATTTACCGAGGTTACGAAGGCATAAAAGCAGTTTAGGAAGACATGCTTAATCACAAGGAGATATACTGGATGGGCTCTGGAAGGTATGTTCCTAAAAAATTTCCGCAATGGTTTGCAAACTGGAATAATAGGAGAGTAAAATTAAAAGTAAAAATAATCAATCTTATGAGGAATGAGTTAAGAAAAGAAATAAAAAAACCATATGAGTATGAATGCATAAAATTCCTGCCGAAGGAATTTAGCGGAAATCCAACTGTAATGTGCGTTTACGGAAATAAAACAATTAATTTCTTATTTGGAGCTGATTTTTTTGCGTTTGTTATCGAGAATAAGGAATTAGCTGAAGATTATAAAAGATACCATGAATATCTATGGAAAAAGGTGGCGAAGAGGTAAAAATTATGCCAGAAGGAATTGAACAGTATATTAAGAAACTTGCTTCAGATGCTTATCTTAATTTAGAAAGAAGTGATATGCATGGAGCAAGAGTGAGAGTTCTTCAGATATTAGCAGTAATAAAAGAAAATAAAATTAAAAAACAATTTGAAGAAATTTATGATTCAGCAGAACAAATTATTAGATTATTTGAAGAAGCTAATTTTAGAATGGCAGAGGAATTATTGTTGAGTATTTTTGGAAAAAAAGAATTAAGTTCTAAAGAGTTTGAGAAAAGAAAAAGAGAATTAATCGGATGGAGTTTTAAGTATAATCTATATCCCGATTTAGGAAACTTTCTTATCCAACATTGGGAAGGAACAGTTGAGATGGCTGAAGCAGCAAGAAGTCTATATAATTTCTTTGAATCTAGTTTGTCAGCATTTGCAAATGCAGGAATTATTAATGAAAGGACATGGCCAGAGATATTAAAAGGATTAATCGAAATAGCAGAAATTGCAGAAAAAAAAAAAAATTATACGTTTGCATTTGGTTTGTCAGCAGTTGCAGAGACAGGAATTATTAATGAAAGGACATGGCCAGAGATAGTAAAAGGATTAATCGAAATAGCAAAAGCAGCAGGATATAATGAAAATCATCTTTTTGTAGTTACTTTGCCAGCAATTGCAAAGGCAGGACTTATTAATGAAAAGACATGGCCGGGATTAATCGAAATGGCAAGAGCAGCAGGAGAAAATGTAGATTACTTATTTAAATGTGGTTTATTAGTATTTGCAAAGGCAGGAATTATTAATGAAAGGACATGGCCAGAGATAGTAAAGCGATTAATTGAAATGGTAAGAGCAGCAGGAGAAAATGCAAATTATTTCTTTATACGTCTGTCAGGAGTTAAAGATATTATAAATGAACAAAATTGGTATCAAATAACAAATATTATTTTAGACCTTTGTAAAGAATGGCCCGATATATTCAGAAATAAGGAATTATATCTTTCTTATATTATTAAAAAATTAAGTGGGGAAGAATTAACAAAAGAAAATTTTGTAAGAATGTATTTAAAAGAAAACTTCGGATTTATTCCTGAAGGCGATATTGAAGGGCTTTTAAAATTTGCAATAACAGATTTCAGCAATGATGAAAAAGTGTTGATAGCTTCTACATTCTCAAAAAAGATTACAAAAGAATTTCCATTAGGAAAGGTTTATGATGATGTGCATGTCAGGGGAATTGCAAAGCTTTCAGATCCTGTTGAGCTTGTTGATGTTTTGGTAACTGTTCTTTTAGCCCAAAAAAAAAAAGGAGAATCAACGATTCAAGAGATGCTTAAAGATCCAAAATATGAAAGATATATAAGATTTCTAAAAAAATATTCTACAGGCAGGCAATTATTCGATTTTAATAAACTGCAAGCAGCAAGAAAATACATTCAGACATCAGACATAAATCCTAATAAAGTATTCCAAGATATAAAGAATGATTTTAATGCAGTCAGAAGTTTAAAAGATAAAGCAGCTGCTGAAAGAATAATAGATTGTTTTACCCAGATTGCGCAAAGAGGCAAAGCTGAGAAAGTTGAGCCATTGGCAGATATTGTTATGGGAATTAAATCTTTATTTGGAGCAACATTAAGATTCAATCATGTTATTGCAAAAATGCAGTCAGGTGTTGTAACTGATTTATTTGATTCAAAAAATACAATGTGTTGCGCATTTTATCCGGATGGTGTAAATAAAAAAGCAAGCATTGGGTATATTGAAGATCCTTATATTGGATTATTGCAATTAAAAGCAGCAATAAAAGAAATTTTAGGAAAGCCAAAGGAAATTGAAATAATAGGTGTTGCTATATTAGTATTATGCACAGATCAAAATAATAATATTGTTCTGCTTGTTGATTCTGTTGAAGGAAATGGTGAATATCTTAATTGCATGAGTGACAAGCAATGGAAAGAGCTATTCTTTAATTCATTGCAACAAGTAAAAAAAGATGTAAATGCGAAGTATGTAGTTTATAATAAAGAAGTTGGCAATACAACACCAAACAGATTTAATGATTTCCTTTCAGAAAAAGGATTTAAAGAAGTAACTGTTAAATTAAAAAAGACAGGCAGTTTAGATAAAAGATATTTAGAAGCTTTCGGTGGTTGGGAAACACCTTATGGAAATGTAACTGGTTTTTATGTTGAATAAAAAAAAAAAACTAAAACTTTAAATGCAAAGTTTAGAATAATTTGTGTAATTTAAAATCAAAGATTTTAAATAATAATATAATAAAACTTGTTCTTATGCACAAGCCAGGAGACTTAATTAATATTGTAACAAAAGATGATTCTTTTACAGGAATTTATATTCCTCAGAAAGATGAAAAGTTTATCTCTATAAAGCTGGATAATGGATATAACATTGGAATTGACAAAAGAAAGATTAAGGAAATTAAGGTTATTAAGGAATATAAAGAAGAAAAAAGAGAAATTCCAAAAACAAAGCAGAAGAAGGGATTAAAGAAAATATCTATTCTTCATACAGGCGGAACAATAGCAAGTAAAGTTGACTATAAAACAGGAGCTGTTACTGCAAAATTCACCCCAGAAGAGCTTCTTGAAATGTTTCCAGAGCTAAAAGATATTGCAAATATTGATTCCAGATTAATTGCAAATATAATGTCAGAAAACATGAACTTTTCCCATTATAATTTAATGGCAAAAGAAATTGAAAAAGAAATTAATAAAGGAGCAGATGGAATCATAATAACGCATGGGACAGATACAATGCATTATTCTAGCGCAGCATTATCATTTATCCTAGAAGATTTATCTATTCCAGTTATATTAGTTGGAGCTCAGAGAAGCTCAGATAGAGGAAGCTCTGATGCTTCTCTAAATCTTATTTCTGCGGTTTATTTTATAGCTAATTCTGATTTTGCAGAAGTTGCTATTTGCATGCATGAAAATATTGATGATGAAAATTGTTTGATATTGCCGGGATTAAAGTCAAGAAAAATGCATTCTTCCAGGAGAGATGCTTTCAGAACAGTAAATACAATTCCATTTGCTATTGTAAATACTGAAAATAAAAGTATTAAGTTTTTAAGAAAAGAATATAATGCAAGAAGTAATAAGAAGTTAAGATTAAAGTTATTCGATGAAAAAATTAAAGTTGGAATCTTAAAATCTCATCCCCATATGTATCCAGAGGAATTTTTATCATATAAAGATTTTGACGGATTAGTTATTGAAGGAACTGGTTTAGGCCATATTCCGACAGATAAGGAAATATTAGAAGCAGTAAAGAAAATTAAAGCTGTAATGGTTATGGCTCCTCAGACTATTTATGGAAGATTGCAGATGAATGTTTACTCTACAGGAAGAGAAATCCAGGGATTAGGAATTTTAGGAAATTATTCTGATATGACTCCGGAAACAACCTTCATCAAGCTTGCTTGGCTTTTATCAAATTATAAAAAAGAGGAAGTTAAGGAATTAATAACAAAGAACTTGAGAGGAGAGATTTCTGAAAGGACAGAAAAAGAAGCTTTTTTGATTTAAAATGGCAAACATATTAACAAATAAAATATTTCTTGCAGGTATTTTTGCTATTTTAGTATGCCAATTTTTAAAATTAATAATTTATTCGATAAAAGACAGGAGATTTAATCTAAAGCATATCTATGAATTATCAGGAATGCCTAGTACACATACATCTACTGCAGTGGCCCTAACAGCTATTGTTTACTATCAGGAAGGCATCTCCACTTTATTTGTTGTTTGGATATTTATAACTATTTATGTCATTGATGAAGTGTTATGGATAGATAAAACAATTGGATTACATTCCCAAATATTTAATAAGTTATCAAAAACGCTTCAGCTCCAAAGATTAATACCAAAGACATTAAGAGAAAGGTGGGGGCATACATATGATGAAGTAATAGTTGGTGGAGTAATAGGGTGGTTAATATCTTGGGCTGTTAATAATTATTTATGAAAACAATAAAAGAGTTAATTAATAAAATTAAATATGATAAAAAAGAAAGAGGGGATTATTCATTATTTTACATTGACAGGATAGAAAATAATTATAAGGAGATTAAATTTAAAGATATAAAAAGAATTGAAGGAAATTTTTTAATAATTAATAAAGATAAAGAAACTGAAATTCCTTTGCACAGGATTAAGATTGTTAAAAAGAATGGAATGGTAATATGGAGAAGGTAGATTATTCAAAACTAGGATTTAAATGCGGAATAGAGTGCCATCAACAGCTTGAAGGCCGTAAATTATTCTGTAATTGCTTAACTATAGTCAGGGATGATCCAGCAGACTTTTTAGTAAAAAGAGGATTAAGGGCAGTAGCAGGAGAAACAGGGAAAATAGATATTGCAGCTGCTTATGAAATGGAAAAAGAAAAAGAATTTGTCTATCAATGTTATGATGACACAACCTGCTTAGTTGAAACTGATGAAGAACCGCCTCATGAGATAAATAAAGAAGCACTGCAGGCAGCATTGCAGATTGCTAAATTGCTTAATGCCAAGATTATTGACCAAATTCAGGTAATGAGGAAAACAGTTGTTGATGGAAGTAATACTTCTGGTTTTCAAAGAACAGCTTTAATTGCAATTGATGGTTATATTAACACTTCTTTAGGAAAGGTAAATATACCTAGTATTTGCTTAGAAGAAGAAGCAGCTAAGGTAGTTAAGAGAACTACTCTGCAGGATACTTATAATCTGTCAAGATTAGGTATTCCGTTAATTGAGATTGGAACTTCAGCAGATATTAAGAATCCAGAGCATGCAAAAGAAGTTGCTTATAAGATTGGATTAATTTTAAGAAGCACAGGAAAATGCAGGAGAGGTCTTGGCTCTATAAGGCAAGATGTCAATATATCAATTAAAGATGGAGCAAGAACAGAAATTAAGGGATTTCAGGATTACAGAAATATTCCAAAGGTTATTGATTATGAAATTAACAGGCAGTTAGAATTAATTCAAAAAGGAAAGGTTGAGCCAGGAGTTAGAAAAGCAGAGCCAGACAATACAACTTCTTATTTAAGACCATTGCCAGGAGCAGAGAGAATGTATCCAGAAACAGACATACTAACAATAATTCCAGAAATTAAAGAAATAAAAATTGAGATGATAGATGAAAAGATTAGTAGATATAAAAAACTAGAATTAAGCGAACCAATGATTAATGCAATAATCAAAAGAAATATTGACATTGATAATTTCATTAACAAGTATAAAAACATCAAGCCATTATTTATTGCAGAAACATTAATCAATACTCAAAAAGAGATTAAGAGAAGATATAATCTGGAAGCGAATTTTGAGAATATTGATGAGATATTTGAAAAATTAAACAATAATGAGATTAACAAAGAAGCTGTTTTTGAAATTCTTGTTGAGATTGCGCAAGGGAAAAAAATTAATTTTGAAAAGTATAAATTAAAAGAAATTGATTTAGATAAAGAAGTTAAAGAACTTATTAAAGCAAAACCAGGATTAAGCTTTAGCGCTTATATGGGACTATTAATGGCCAAGCACAGGGGAAAAGTTGAAGGAAAGAGTATTGCAGAAGCTCTGAAGAAATATGTTAAATAATAAATTTTAAATAATAAGTTTATTCTGAATAATTTATGCCAGAAGGAATTGAACAATACATCAAAAAGCTTGCTCAAGAAGCTTATGCTGATTTGGAAAAAGGAAATAGGCATGAAGCAAGACAAAGGGTTATTCTTATAATTAATGCAACAAAACATAAATGGTTTAAAAAAGAATATGAAAATAAAGAAATTAATGATTTAGCAAAACAAATCCTTAAGTTACTCAAAGAAGTTAATTTCAGGAAAGCTGAGGATTTATTGATGGAAATTTATAGTAAAATAGGAATAAATTCTGAAGAATTTGAAAGAAGAAAGATGCAATTAATTAGATGGGGATTTAGATATGATGTTTACCCTAAGTTAGGAAATTTTCTTATTGCGCACTGGGAAACAGTTGAGAACATAGGGGCAATAGAAAAAGAAGTGTTGGGAGACGAGCTTTTTTTACATTATTTGCCAAATTTTGAAAGTACTGGGGTTATTATCAATGAAAGAACATGGCCTATGATTGTAGAATTCTTTATTAAATTAATAAAAGGCATAGATAAATCATTGATATATTATTTATATTTTAGAAATATTTTTTCTGAATTAATTTTTTATTTATATGAAATTGGGGTTACTAAAAAAAAAGGTTGGGAAGATATGGTTGTTAAAGTTGTAAATGGTTTAGGAAAAGAGTATATTGGAATATTCATTTTAGTTTTAACTAAAATTGATAAAAAGCTTTTCTTAAATCTTGACTCATATCGTATAATTGAATCTGTAAAAAGCATGGTTCATTCTCCACTATACCACACTGTACAAGGTCTTTCTTCATTAGGATATTTATGCTGTCATGTTACAAATGCTTTTGCTTCTGAGAGCCAAAGAAGGGACCCTTTTGAGAATATTGTTTTTTGTATAGAAAATCAAGGAACTAATAGGTTTCAACTAAGTTCTTCTGCAATACATCCAAAATTAAAATCAGGTATTGTTGTAAGTGAGGCGTTTAGAATTAAGGGTTCAATAGGAATTATTTTTGATTCTGGTTATATTTATGAATTATCTCAAGTAGATACATTTACACATGCGGTGGGGAAAGGGGAAAGGACGTATAAAACTGGTTTAAAAGAAGAGATGTCCTTTGGGGTTGCATTAAATGTTGAGAGGGCAAAATATAACGAGTTATTAGTTAGAGCATATACAGTTGGTGGATTGTTTTATACAAAAGGTGTTCAGCAAGAAGTTATAGAAAAATTAAAGGAAATTGCAGATATGTATTCACATAAGGAATATATTTCTCCAGAATGGATTAATAGAACAGAAAAATATGGTGTCCCGCAATATAAAACAAAAGTATATTCTATTTATGAAATTGATTCGGATAATATCAAATGGAAAATTGTTTATATTCCTAAAAAGTTAGATATTGCTAAAGCTGCTTAATTAGTTTCATCTCCTTAACAGTATAAATAAAAATTCCAGCGCTCCAGGCAAAAGGAACTTCTGATTTATAAAAAAACCTGCTTACAGGAGCATATTCTTTTTTTTTTTTATCTTACTTAATTATTAGATCAGAAATCTTATTCATTAATTCCAAAGATTTTTTTTTAAAATTATTTTTGTATAAGATTAAGGCGTATAACGAATCCAGCCAGAGCCATATCATATTATGATAGTCATACATATTAAGAAAGTGGAATGGAAAAAAAACCAAAGACCTTTTGTATTGAGGATATGCTAAAGAGATAAAGCCAGTCCTCTTTTCTTCAATAGAGTTAATTACTTTTTTAATCCTGTTTTTAGGAAATATATTGAATAAAATTCCTAAAATATTCCCGTCTGTAGCTAAATAATTGCTTCCTAGAAAATCAACATAATATTTTCCGTTCCAAAACTTCTTATTTATTTTATCTTTTATTTTATTATGTAATCTTAGATATTCCTTATCCTTAGATAATTTATAAAAATCATATAATGCTTTACAATGAAGAACATTTGTATATAGAACATAACCTTTTCTTTTAATTGAATCTGCCCATCCAGAATAGGATTCTTCCTTAATTAAATCCTTTCCATTCCAATCAATAATTTTTTTTACTTTATAATAATTTTTTCTTAAAAATTTATAATCTTTAGTTGCTTTAATATATTCATTTAAATTAATAATAAATAAAGAATTCTGATCTTTTGGAATATGGTGTAGTTTATCTTCTTTATACCTTGCTTTAAACTTTCCTTTTATTTTAATGCCTAAGAATTTTAAAGAATAAAAATAATAATTATCAATCCTTAAAGCTAATTGGCCATTTTTTTCATATTTCAAAAATAATTCCAGATTCTTTTTTACAACATTATAATCTTTTAAAGCTAGACTGCCAAAAGAAGAAAAAAAACTGTCTCTTGCCCAATAATTATCAAAATTCCTTAATCCAGCTAATATTCCATCAGAATAGCACTTTCTTAAATCTCTAATTGCAATCTTTAATGATTTATTTGTTGCCATTTAAAATTTTTATCTTAACTCCATAATAAGATAATAACAATAATCCTATAATTGTCCATAAAACATCTTTAAGTCTTATTACTATGCTTACCACTACTGCATAAGCAGAGTTCAGTTTAATAAATTTAAATACAGATATTTGAAATGCCTCTAATACTCCTAAAGCTGCAGGAAGAGGCATTGCATAAGCAACGCCAACACCAGCTATAACCAAAAAAACATTAATAAAATTAATTTTTATATTAAACAAGTTTAATAATAAGGCATATTCTAAAAACATTAATACCCACCACAAAAATGAAATTATTAATATTTTATAAAACACGTTTTTATGGAATTTGAAAAAATAAGAAGTATTTCTCTCAAATTCATAAACTTTCATGATATATTTATATTTAAAATTTAATTTTTGCAGGATTGGTGTAAAAAAACCCAATCCTTTAATTATTCTGTAATAGAAGAATAATATAAAAGCCAGTATAAGAACTAAGGAATAAATAATAAGTATAGAATTTAAAGGAACAGTATAGCTAAAGATTAGTATTATCATACCTATAATGCCAAAAAATATATTAAAGATAAGCTCAATTGATTTGTCAATAATAATAGTAGAAAGCCCTTTTGAAAAGTCTATGTTATGCCTTTTTAATAATGCTGCCCTTGCTGGCTCTCCTCCGATATGGGCGCTTGGTGTTATATAGCTGATAGCGTTTCCTATGATTCTGTAAAAAAAAAGATTATGAATTGGAACCTTATAACTCATTGCTCTTAAAATAAGATCCCATTTATATGTCAATAAAACATTAATCAAAAATGTAACAAAAAAATAAGGTATTAACTTAAAGGATAAAACCATTAATAAGTATTTAAGAAAAGAGAATAAATCAATATTTGAATAAATAAAATAAGTTATTAATATTCCAATGATTAAAGTTATTATGAATAATATTTTTTTTTTCATGTTTAAAAACGAGCCTGGGGGGATTTTCTAAAAAATTATTCGAACCCCCGACCTAAAGCTTTCAATGCCTCAGTTAACTCTCTTCATGCCATTAAAGGCATTACTCCAAGGTTCTTCATTAGCATAGGAGGCTTTCGCGCTTTCTGTATATAATCCAGACTGCGCTACAGGCTCATAATTCATTAATTTTATAAATTCATTTAAATAATTTTTTAATATTATGAAAATCTGGCTTCATAAGATCGAAGTTATTGTTGATAGGAGCATTCCTTATATTATAATTGTGCTTTTATTCTTAATAATAGGAGAATTATTTTTCTATGAGCAAGTTCAGCCTTATATTAAATGGATAAATTTAACAGACAATTTTGTAGTTGGTGTTTTTGTTATTGACCTTATATTTAAATATATTAGGATAAGGAATATTCCAAAATTTTTTAGAAAATGCTGGATGGATATTATAGCTGTTTTTCCGTTTTTCCTTTTATTTAGATTATTTGAAGAGTTAGGAATATTGCTTGGTCTTGGGGAAAGAATAGGCAGCGCACAGCTTATCTTTCATGAAGGGGTGGAAATAGAAAAAGAAGCAGAAGGGATAATAAAAGAAGGTGAAAAGATTAGCAAGGTTAGCAGAACAAGGATGGCTGTAAGATTTATAAGACCGATAGCGAGAAGCCCAAGGTTATTAAAGACCCTAGCATATTATGAAAAACCAACTGGCAAACACCACATTCATGAAAGAAAGAAGAAATAATGATTATGTACAAAATAAAATCACAACCAGAAGATTTTATAGTTAAAGAGATAACTAATGTAAAATTAAGAGAGGGAAATTATTCTATATTCTTATTAAAGAAAAAGGATTATACAACAATCAAAGCAATTAAGGTGATTGCGAATAAGTTAAAAATAAAATCAAAAAGAATTGGGTTTGCAGGGATTAAGGACAAGAGAGCAGTAACAGAGCAATATATTTCTATATTCAGAACAAATATTAGAATGTTGGAATTAAAGGATATAGAATTAAAGTATATTGGAAAATATGATAAGCCTCTTTCTCCGGGAGATTTAAAAGGAAATGAATTTATTATTACTATTAAAAATTTAAATAATAAAGAAATTAATAAATTTAAAAGTAATATAAGGAATATAAAGATACCTAACTATTTTGGAGAGCAGAGATTTTCTAAATACAATAAAGAAATAGGAAAGAATATTATTAATGATAATTTCAAAAAAGCAGTTAATTTAATTATCAGGAATGACAGAGAATACAGAAAAGGAATTAAAGAATTTTTAAAGAAAAATAGAAATAATTATATCGGAGCATTAAAATTAATTCCAATCAAAATATTAAGGCTATATGTTCATTCTTATCAAAGTTATTTATGGAATAAAACTGTTGAAGATCATATTAAAAAAAGAGATATAGGTAATATAAAAAACATAGAAATTCCAATAATTGGCTTTGGAACAGAAATTGAAGATAAAGATATAGAAGATATTATAAATAAGATATTAAAAAAAGAAAAAGTAAATCCAAGAGAATTTATTATAAGAAAAATTCCGGAATTAAGCTCAGAAGGAAGTGAAAGAAAAGAGTTTATTGATATTAAAAACTTTAAGTATAGAATAGACAAAGATAAAATAAAGCTAAATTTCTTTCTTCCAAAAGGGTGCTATGCAACAACTGTTATAAGATATTTATTTAAATAAGCCCCCGGCCGGATTTGCAAATCTGCGATTTGCTCGCATTTATATTGCACCGGCGATTTGCTGATTTCTCAAAAATACAAGTCAGCCGCTATAGCTACTAAGCCACGGGGGCAGATAGTTAACGGATACGCCTTTAACTATTGTTAAACAATTAAAAAGATTTCATTTATAAAGCTTATTATAGCCTTAATCCTAATGGCGGGAAGAATTTTGTTTCTGGCTCTGGCATGAATGTTTTTAGCTTCAAAAATTCTTTTATCTCGTTATTTAGCCTGTAAGCATCCCTGTAAAGCTCTTTTCTGTGCATTAAAATCTCTTTTCTAAAGATCCTATTCCAAAATAAAGGGAGTATCTTGCTGAATATAGGGCTTTTCTGCCAGCTTCTGTTATAATCTCCAATTACTTTAGCTAAGATTGTAATTTCAACTTCTCCCCAGTTTGTTTTAAACTTAACTCCTTCGTGCATAACTTCTGCGCTTTTTAATAGAATAATATGCCAGTCAGTATAAAGCGAGTATCTGTAGAAGTTATTTATTGTTTTTTCATTTCTCCATCTAACCCAAATTTCTTTTCCATATTCCTGGGTTATTCTCTCTAGCATCAATGTTTCTGGGAACGTTTTATCTTCTCTTTCCGCATAGCCATTTTCTACTAGCCACATGCGTAAATTATAATAAAGATCCTTTAAATTAAAATAATCTTTGTGTTTAATTACAATATTTGCCGCCTCTTCAGATGGGCATCCAGAATAATTAGTCACAGGCATACTGAATCATCATTTAAAATTATATATAAAGTTTTTGGATTATAACAAATTTTAAAAATAAGATAATAAATATTGAAATTATGTTAATTGGCATTGTAGGAAAGGCTAATGTAGGAAAATCTACTTTTTTCAAAGCATTAACCTTAGCAGAAGTTGAAATAGCTAATTATCCCTTCACAACAATAAAGCCAAACCATGGCTTTGGTTTTGTTAAAATAAGATGTGTGGATCGTGAGTTTAATGTGCAGTGCAATCCAAGAGAAGGCTATTGCACAGAAGGATGGCGTTTTGTTCCTGTGGAATTAATTGATGTTGCTGGATTGGTTCCGGGAGCTTATCTTGGAAAAGGGATGGGCAACCAATTTCTTGACGACCTTAATCAGGCAGATTGTCTGATTCATATTATTGATATATCTGGATCGACAAATGAAAAAGGAGAGCCTGTTGCCGTCAATAGCTATGATCCTCTTGAGGATATAAGATTTCTTGAAAAAGAGCTTGATATGTGGTATTTAAGATTAATAAAAAAAGGATGGGAGGGTTTTGCAAGAAAAGTCCAGCAGGAGCATGCTGAGGTTAATAAGGCCCTGGCTAAGCATCTGGCAGGAGTCGGGGTTACAGACAAATTAATGGAAGAAACAATTAAAAAATTAAGCCTTGATTTAAATATTACAGAATGGGATGATAATGTTTTGCTTAAAATAGCTTCAGAGCTAAGGAAAAAAACAAAACCAATGCTCATTGCCTGCAATAAGATAGATATTGAGGGAGCAGAAGAGAATTTTAAAAGGTTGAAAGATGAATTTAAGGAATATATAATTATTCCTTGTTCTGCAGAATCTGAATTAGCATTAAAAGAGGCGGTAAGGCACGAACTTATTAAATATATTCCTGGTGACAATGATTTTGAAATAATTGGCAGTTTAAATGAAAAGCAGAAAAAAGGGTTGGAATTTATTAGGGAAAAGGTATTAAGTAAGCATAAGGGAACTGGTGTTCAGGGGGGTATTAATTATGCTGTCTTTGATTTGCTTAAATATATTGCAGTCTTCCCAGGAGGTGTAGGAAAACTGCAGGATCAGGATGGAAGATATATTCCAGATTGTTTTTTATTGCCGGGGGGAAGCACATCTCTTGACTTTGCCTTTAAGATTCATACAGACCTTGGTAAAAATTTCATAAAAGCTATAGATGTCAAAACAAAAAGGGTTGTTGGGAAAGAATACATATTAAAGAACAGGGATGTTATTGAAATCATGACTAAATAATATCATTATAATTTAATTTTATTACAAAGATTTCAACAAGATTTAGTTTTATTGCATTTTAATATAAACTCGAGTGTACTGAGGAAGATTGTTTATAGGTCCTACTTCTGCTCCAGTTGTTATAAATCCTATAGGGTATCTCAGAATTGTTGAAGGATCTCTTAATTTTTCAGTATCTTTCTTACTTATTTGATTCGCAGTTGCAACACCATCAATACTATTTTCAGGAACATTAATATACCCTGCAAACATATGTCCTGTAAGGATTCTTGTCCCTTCTTCAAGATTTTTTAATCTATTTCCCTCTTGAAATAATTCAGAACCATTTTTTATACTGCCATCAACAAAAAAATAGTGTGTATTTGGACTATCATAATATGTCCCTGCAATAGTAACTGCGCTATTTCCATGTATTCCAATTTCCCCAATAATTGATTCTGCTTTTTTGCTTTGACTTAACATAACAAGAGTACTGTCTGGAAGCTTAGTGAAATCAAGCTCTACATTATTACCTCTCATCCAATATTCCCCCTTATATTTGTATTTTGTAAAAACAAATACAGTATTAGGGCTTTTTAAATAATTTTCATTTGCAATTCCTATTGCAGCTCTTCCTCTTGTTATATAATTTGAATTAGTAGATGCATTTTCCTTATTTTTAGGGTTAGAAGCAATAGCTCTATTATCTTCAAAATTAGATAATGAGTTAGTTGCTAATTCTAAAGAGAGTGTATTTGTAGATTCATCCAGTTTACTATAAGTTTTATCTAATATATTTGGAAATAGCAACGTATTTAATGAATCGTTATGATCTCTTACAATTGTTCCAGGGAGAATTTTACGCCAGTTTATAGTTGAATCATTGCCTCTCATTCTTTTACCATTTGGAAAAATGTACTCTACATTTTGATTTTTATATCTACCTATTCCTACAATATCACCGGAGTATCTCCCAGATTTAACACTATAACTTTCGAGCATCATATTATACAAAGCTTCTCTTATTTCCTTTTCAGAACCAAATAATACATTAAACAAATTAACAGAAAAAGGATTACTATATTCTATAAATACTCTATCTGCATCAACATCAGGATCGTGTCTTGGCAAAGCAGAAAGACCAATTCTCTTTCTCATTTCCGGTATAGCAAACAACATACCACAGCCAGCTTTTCTGCCTCTTAAAGGCTTATGACCATTACCATTATATGCAACTGCTGAATGAGGCAAAACCAAACTGTCAGGAATATTGAATTCTTGTTGCAGATATTTTACAAGTAACCTTCCTGTTTTAAGTTGCTCGGGAGTAATAAGCCTGTAATGTTCCCCAATAAACTCTATTCCAACAGATGTGCTATCAAGTCCTATTATGCCATGCCACATGCTTTGGCCTGCATTATACCCTTCTCTGTAAGGATTAAGAACATTAATAATAGTTCCATCTGGCTTAATAATATAATGAGGTTTTCCTGAACGAACAAGTTCCCTAATAACAGCCTCTATGCTGCTTTCTTTTATTGCTGAGGTTTCAGTATTATGGAGAGTAATCTGATATTTTCTTTTTCTTTTGGGTCTATCTTCATCATTATTTTTAGGACTAAGCATCTCCACCATAGGGGGTTTTTCAATAACCTGTGAAGATTGAGATCCTGCAAAAAGAGGTGATGAAAAAGCATATAATGTTGATAGAGATGCAACTGAAAAAAAATAAAAAAACTTTCCTAAATTTTTTGAAATTATTTTCTCTAATTTGGATACATCCATAACTTAAACTGTAATAACAAGCCATTTTTAAACATTTCTATTTGTAACTATTGTTAAGTAAATAAAAGAAATTATTTCATCCTTCTAAAACTTTCAGGAAGGTCAATAATATATTTTCCTTCTTCCAGCTTAATAATTAAAGGTTTTTTATTGAATAATTTTACTAAATCAATATCATATTTTCCATGTTCTCTGATTCTAATTGACTCCAAATCAAGGATTACAGGCTCTTCTTCCCTTTTTGCATCAATAATTTCGTAAACTTCTTTTTCAATTTTTTTTTTTTCTTCCTTGGTTAAATCTTTAGTTATTTCTTTTTGTTTTTCCAGGAATTCTTTTTTAACATAAAAAAATAGTCTTCCTCCGCATGGGCAGCCTTTAAGAATTTCGTTAGAGCCGTCTTCATAAAATGCATTGCATCTAACGCATTGGTGTGGCATTATCTTTTTCTCCTAGATTTAGATTTTTTACCTTTTTTAGTTTCGCTCATTAATAATTCAATTTTAGTTGGGTTTTTCTTTATATCTTTAACAATAGAAGCAGGGCCTATAATTGTAAAGCCAGTTCTGTTTCCTAATAAAAAATTCCTTATCTTTCCTATACCTTTTGCATTTTGATCTGGATTTATTACCGAATGCTCAATTCCTTTGAATTCGGGGGTTATTTCTTCCATTGTTGTTTTTATTAATTCTTCCTCTTCATCATTCTTTAGCCTGCCTTGCAATAATACGATCTTATTTTCCTTTGCAATATTTAACAGCTTTCTTATTCTTCCAAGAGAACTTAAATTTTCTATTTCAGCATAAGGAACAATTCTTAATATCATCTTTTTCATTTTTATTTGGATATATTTAATTATTTTTAATCATTATTTTGTCAAAACAAATAAAGCATCGTAAAAATCCTCTATTTTTTTTCCATATTTGGCGCTAATTCCAATAACATCATACTGTGGAAATGCATTTTGCAGTTTTTTTAATTTGGCTTTTCTTAAATCAACCTTATTCCCAACAACCAATACTGGAATATTTCTAGCTTCTAAATTTCCAAGAATTGTAACATTAACCTGGTTATAAGGGTCTTTAGTTGAGTCTAAAACAACAACAACAGCATCCATATCATCCAGCCAGCGAATTGATTCTATTACTCCCTTAGTTGCTTCTTTTGCTCTTTTTTTTGCTTCTCCTACTTTTAACCCTGCTTTAACAAAATCCTCATAATCTATTTTTGTTGCTATGCCAGGAGTGTCTACTAAGCTAAATGTTAATTCTTTTCCATCTTTTGATTTAATATTAATCTTTTCTTTGATCTGTATTTCCCTGGTTTCATGAGGAATATTTGTTACCTTGCCCATTTCCTCATTAAGCCAGTCTTTGCAGATACTATTGGCTAAGGTTGTTTTTCCGGCATTTGGCGGGCCATATATTCCAAGCTTAATATGCCTTTTTCCTCTGAAAAGATTTTTGAAAAATCTATTAACAAGGCTTCTGAAAAATGATATCATGAGTTTGGGTTTTATAATAAAATATTTAAATATTGTTATTGAAGAAAATAACTATTTCTTCTCCAGCACCCTTATTCCATTGAAATTAATAAAAATTACATCATCTCCTACTTTAATTTCATTTAATAATTCTTTATCTATCTCTGCATCAAATGTTTCATAGCTTACTATATCCATTATCTGCACTTTATCCTTTTGCTTGGCTATGACATTTCCTGTCTTCTTTGTTATATCTACTTCTTCCAGCTTATCATTATGAGAGCAAATTAATTCTTTAATGCCTCCTTTGCTTAATGGCTTAAGAAATAATTTTGTTTTTGAATGGGAATGTGTGCCAAAAGCAACATTCTCCTTTCTCTTAATCTGACATGGCTCACCCTGATAGAGAATCCATTGCCCGATATTAGCTTCTTTTGCTTCCATAGAATTATTTATTTCTTTTTTTTTTTTGTTTTTTGTTTTTTGTTTTTTTTTTTAGTGTTATACAGCTTGCCAATGCTTTTTTTTAATATTTTTTCCTCTTCTTCAAATTTATCTTCATCTTTCTCTATCTCGTGCAGGTTTCTAAGCTCTTTTTCTTCTGATTCTAGCGCTTTTGCTTTTTCCAATGACTCTTTGAAC
>Ga0209542_10008081_pt1 | contig 19779 bp, 23 predicted proteins | sample RifCSPhighO2_01_FD_184028 | JGI IMG/M metagenome (GOLD analysis project Ga0209542, IMG submission 184028) | Soil microbial communities from Rifle, Colorado - Rifle CSP2_plank highO2_0.1 (SPAdes) (version 2) | ecosystem: Environmental > Terrestrial > Deep subsurface > Rock core/Sediment ...
AGGCATATGTCTTCGAGAGCCCTGCCGGCTCCGGAATTGTCATCATGTCCTGCCCTCGGCTTGCGGCGCCAAAGGTCGCACACAAGCCAAAATCGAGCGGACTGTTGCGCTTGTACACATATGCCTCTCCGGTCTGCGGGTCTACAGGCACCGTGTAGTTGGCGAGCGGGTCGTTGAGGTCGGCAAGTGTTGAGGGAAGCGCTTGCTTGCGCTGCCAGTAGCTCACTATTTGCCACTGGATGTTTTGCAGGTCGCTGACGCGCTGCTGGTCGATACGCAAGACGCGCTGGCTCTGCGGCGAGCCGATGATAAAGAAGCCTGACACGACGGTCAGCAGAACCAACAGGCCCGTGGCCCAGTTGACATAGCGGGCGTAGGACGGGTTTTTTTGCCAATACCCCCACAGGTCGGCCAAAAAGTGCATAAAGCCGGCGCCCGCAACCAGCAGGACCACCAGTACTTTAAGAAGGAAGCGCACCGAGAGCTCCTCACCCTGCAAAAACGTGGTCAGGAGCACGATGAGGTCAACCACAATGGTGGCGCCCGCCAAAAAGACCGTCAAAAAGAGCCCCCAGCGGCGCACCCACACCTCGTTGCGACTGGGGTCCGCGACAATGGCGCGGCGGACAACGCGCATGAGCAGGAGGAACACCGGTGCAAGCACAATAAGACTGGCCATCTCGTAGGCCACGCTGCTTTGGTAGGGGTCGACGTAGTAGTTGAGCGCTGTGTCGGGGAAGGTGTAGTTGATGTAGTCAAAAACAAGGGCCAAAAAGGCAACCACCCCCGCATAGAGCGACACCAGCGCCCCTGCCCACAAAAAGAAGTCCTTCGGCGTTGTTTTAGGCTTGTCCATAGATGAAAATCGTTTCCAAACTGATAATCCACAAGTATAACACGGGCCCGCTTTTAGGCGGGCCCGTCGTCTTTTCGGCATTATGCCGCAATAAGAGCTTCCTTGAGCCCTTGCACGCTCCTCAGCCGTTCAAGCGCTTGCTTGGATGGCCGCTTGTACATTAGTTTGAAGATGTTTTCGTACAACTCCGCGATACGGACAAGCCTATTGCGGACGCTTTGGTCGGCAAACGGCGAGTATTCTTTGCCGAGCAGTCCGGTTTCATAGAGCTGAAGAACTTTGGCGAACCAAATTTCTTCGGCAATCAAAGCGCGGCTGACCCCGGCCTCGACCGTGCGACGACGGAATCGTCGCGCGGCCTCGACTTCTGCCGTCTCGGACATAAGGTCGAGCATACTCTGGGCGCGATTGCCCACGAACTTGCGCGTCTGCTCCCGGAAGTCCTCGACCCTGGTCTTGTTGATGACCGCGGTCGCCATTTGCTGGAGCAACTGCTCTTCCGGCACACCGGCGGCTTGCCGTTGGGCAAGACCGACCGCAATACCGTACGGGAGACGCAAACGCTCCTTGCGGAACAGTTTTGCGTTGGGGACTTCTTCCCCCCAATTGCCCATGACCGCCTGCCGGATGATGTCGGGCAGACCCACAAACAACAAGCCCGCCTTGACCGCTTCGACGCCCCGGCCGACCCGGCGCGCAAAGTCGGTAAGCCGCGGAACCGTACCAGTGCGCTCGACCAAGAGCGACCAATACTGTGCAAACGCATGCGCGTCTTCATGAGGAAGCACGCGCCGGTGGTTGTTTTCGGTAAACTGGATTTCCACCGCGTCAAACGGGACGATGTGTTCATGCACCACCACTTGCATATGACGGCGGTGCACACCCTTCTTGACCTGCTCGCGATACGAGCGCGTACGGCGCTCGCCAGCCAAAAGCACATACCAGCACTTCTGCCCGTCGATTTTCGAGAACAAGAAGCTGTTTGGAGTCAGCGTTCGCTTCCAGAGCCGGTTGATAATCAAGAGATAGCTTTCTAGCTCTTCCCGATTAAACAGCGCAACAATCGGAGCATTGAGCACGCCCTTTTGGGCGATGCTGTCAGAGAGCTCGCGTTGCTCCGTCCTGTCGAACGTCTTGCGCATCTGGGGGAGGATGTTCATCCTCCATACCGAGACGCGCCTCATAGTGCGTGCGTGGCAAAACGGCGACGCATCGGTGCGTTTCAACATGGAGCTTCCTTCCCTATTGCTACTAGAATCTGATTAGGAACTCGTCTTAAAAATTGTACACCCAGCCTCCTCTATTCCCCTTGTGGAAAACCTGCATATTTCTTATAACAACACACGTTGCTTACTTGTGTAAAAATTTGACTCTATAAATTTAACAAAACTCCCTAAAACTGCAGTGAGCGAGAACTCTTTACAACACCACACAGCATTGCTATTGTGCAACCGGAACAAGAACCGGCGAACAGGGAGCACCCCCGCCATGCACATCGACACCGACGACGATAGCAGCCCCGAAACCAAAGAGACTCCGCTCCCCACCAATCAGCGGACAGTTGGCAACGACAAAGACGACCGCGAGAAGATCCGGATGGGCTCTTATGGCCCTTCCCACAGCGGTAATGGGCGCACAGTCAGCCTGAGCGGCTTCGACACCAAAGAATTCGATCGGCTCGAAGGCGCGATGCACAACCATTACTGGATTACCGTTGACAACGGCCGGCTCAGGGCAATCCCGACGTACAAGGAGTTGCCAGGGCCGCTTGAAGACGAGATGATGAGGCCGTTTTGGCGGCCGCCGGTTGTCGGTGTTGAGACTCAACTGGAGCTGTTTAATCTCCAGCCGATGCCGGACTACTGCTCACCGAGTATCATCATCCAGAATTTGTGCGGCTACAACTACACGCCCGAAGGCTACGTAGCACAAGCAACCAAACTCCAGTATTGGGGCTTCGAGTGTTTACGCTCGCGCCGCGATCTGTCAGGGCGTTTTCACGAAGTGTGGTTGCTTCCGAGCTTGTATTCCGCCGAACACGACCTAAGGGCGGCAATCGAGAAAAGCACAAAAAAATCCTCCGGTATCGCCGACAAAAAAAGGGAGGCGAAGCAACTCGAGGCGGCAGTGAGTTTCTTATGCTGCAACGCTTCGTTTGGCACACTGGATGCGACACTCCAGCGCGCAGCCATGATGGTTGACTGATCGCAACGGCAAAACACAATAAAGGGCGCCCCGCGGGGCGCCCTTTTGACTTCTCTTTGTTGCGTTATGCGGCATTTTTGCGGATTTCGAACGTTCTCCGCCGACGCTGACTGGCCGCTTCCCAAGCCCGGTCTCTGCGGGCGCGGTAGTCGGTGATATAGTTTCGGCCGGCCGCCGAGCCAAGCCACCGCATGAGCCCGTCCACCATTGCCTTGTCGCGCTCGGTAACAGTACGCGGGTCGTGGAGACAAGGACCGTCGAGTAAGAGCCTGAAGCGACTTTTGTCCCTGCAAGCGCCGGTACATCGGTGGCACCAGAAGGTGTACATGTCACGGTGTTGATTGTCCCGATCGAGCTTGATGACGAACTCGCGCGACGGATGGTAGCCCTTGCCCGGGTTCAATATCTTGCCGTCGATGAACTCGCGGCCAACATTGGTCCCGAACCATTGTACGATGCTAGAAAGCGTGACTATGTCGCGAGTGAGATACGGCAAACCGTCAAAAACGAAGTCGCCCCGGGCAATGCGGTTGCATTGAGCCTGTCCCGGAAGAATATCGTGGACGATGGTCCTGACCGGCAACGGAGGAAGTGCACCAGCGCGGTTGTGCTTCTCCCAAAACCGGGCCGACATCCGCTCTTCGTTTACGTGAAATTGTATTGTCGGCTTGTATTGCAACCGGCGGTACGACACCTGCGTCGTCAGCCCAAACGGCGCCAGAGAGGGATTCTCTAGAGGATGCTTGAACATGCGAGGGTTTCCTTTCTGCTATCCGCGGGGACTATAGCATAAAAGCACCTTCTTTTGCAAAAAATTATTTATTGTTCCTAGCTATAAAATTAAGGTAATTTCTGCTTCCTGGCTTAAAGGTTTCAAAATACACAACTTCAAAACCATGGTCGTGTAGTAGCTCTTCGACTTCCTCTTTTTTGTAATAGCTAAACAGGCGGGGTGCACCAACCTTCAAGCTCTCCCGATATTCTTCCGTCTCGCCTTCAATCATTCCGAGACCAAAAATTCCTTTTGGTTTTAAAACCCGTCTAATTTCTTTTAGAGACCTGCCTACCTCTGATTTAAAAACATGCAAAAGTGCGGTGTACGCCCACACGCCATCAAACTTGTTGTCCACAAACGGCAAGTCACTAAAATCACCCAGGACAGAATCTAAACCTTTTTCGGACGAAAGTTTTATCATTGCTTCGGAGGCATCAAGGCAGATAACCTCTAAACCTTTTTCCTTTAGCATCGTTCCGTCTCGACCCGGGCCGCTGCCTATGTCTAAGACTTTTCCTTTTACTGACGCGGCAAACGTGTCAAAAAATGTCCGCGGAAACTCATCCCAAAAAGTAACCGTCTGTTTGTCGTACTCTTCGGCAAATTGATTATAAGAATTGATGGTTTTCTTATCCATTTTACGATTCGTCTAAAATAATCCGTTCTTTAAACCCTCCCTTATCCCGGAGTTTCTTTTCTTTGACAGCGGTAATTTCTTCTTTAGTGAACTGTTTATACTCGGTGATTGCATCTATCACCTCAAGCAAGTCGGCAAACTCGCCCAAATTCTCATCTTTATTAAATTCTGTTGCTTCCTCCAGTAGTTTTTCTTTCAACTTTTCCCAGTACTCGATATTGTCCGCCTTGTGCCAAACAACTGCTTCACCTTTGCTCTCTATAAACGTAGGGACTTTGTCCCGAACAAGCTTGTTGTACTTCATGCGGATAGTATAAACCCGTTTACCCGTGCAAAAATTCTATGACATCTCCATCCTGCACAACATACTCCTTCCCTTCCGTTCGTATCTGCCCCAGCTCGCGCGCTTTGGCAAAACTGCCGGCATCGAGGAGTTTTTGCCAGTTGATGACCTCGGCGCGGATGAACTTTGTTTCAAAATCACTATGGATGGCCGCGCCCGCTTTGGGGGCGGTTGAGTTGTGCTTTATTGTCCACGCGCGCGTCTCGTCCTTGCCGGTGGTAAAAAATGATATCAGCCCCAATAGTTCGTACCCCGCACGGATAAGCCCGTTGACCCCGTCCTCAAACACGCCATACTCCTGGCGGAACTGCTGCTTGTCGTCCATGTGGAGCTCGCGCAGCTCGCTCTCGATGTGCGCGTCCACCGCCACCCACTTGGCGTTGGTACTTTCAAAAAATTCCATAAGCCGCCGCCAGCGCTCGTCGCTGTGCTGTTCGTCCAAATTGTGTCCGCCGGACTCTTTGTTTAAAACATATAACACCGGCTTGTTGGCCAGCATGCGCGCCGCGTCTCCCGACGCTTCGGTCGGGACCCCGACCGCCTCGCGTCGGGGTTTAGTTTCTAAGTCGGCGAGCGCTAGCTCGGTGTTGATAAGCTCGATGTCGGCGAGCGGGTTGATCTGCTCCTGCGTGTTGGCGACGTTCGGGTTTTCAAATATGCGTACCACGTGGGCAATCGCGTCTACAGCCCTGATGTGCGAAAGGAACTGGTTGCCAAGCCCCTCCCCCTCCGACGCGCCTTTGACCAGCCCCGCGATGTCGACAAACTCCACGGCCGCGGGGATATCCTTTTCCGACTGGCTCAAGGCGGCCAGCTTCTCCCGCCGCAGGTCCGGCACCGCCACCACACCGACCGATGGGTCGATGGTGGCAAAGGGGTAGTTGGCCACCAAAACGCTCTTTTTTGTAAGAGCATTAAAAAGAGTGGACTTGCCGACGTTGGGCAGCCCGACGATACCGATTGACAACGCCATGAGAATGTTAGAGTATCAATTCAAAGCACAAACCGCAACAAGCAAGGGAGACCGGACATGCCGATAAGCGTTGCAGCCTCACCGTGGGCCAATGAAACGGAGCGAACTGCACATAACGAGGAAGTCGAGATGGTTGCAGCAAGCCAGAAAATGCGGCGAGCTGCAATTCCACTTTGGGCCTGGATAAGCGGCTGTGTTGCAACAGCTGCAATCGTGGCCACCCTCGTTGTCGTTTCGAACTGATTCCGCAACAGAAAAGGTTCGCGTAACGGCCGCCGCGAGGATTTTTATCCCGCGGCGGTTTGCTTTTTTTGTTTATTCTAAAATATCCAATTTAACTTCCGACCGTTATGTATATTGAATACTCCCAATCTGATGCTATAGGTAGATATTGGTAAACTCCTACTCCCCTAGTTTGCCCAACCGGGCGGCTTTGCGCCGCCACTCATTTTTCATCCACTCGGGCGCCTGGTCGCTGGGGCCCATACGGCTCACCTTGACCTTAAACCCGGCAAACCAGAGCACCGCCCGCTTTATTTCGTTGGTGTAGTCGCCCATCAACAGCCAGAGAAAAAATGGATGCGTGCCGGAGAGCACAAATACTCGCGCGGTTTTGCCTTTTAGTAGCTTTTTCCATCCGCCTGTCAGAACGCCCTGTTTATTTTTTCGCATTGAAAATGCGAATGCTGGCAGCCACATGCGGTCAAACACTCCTTTAAGCAGAGCCGGCATCGTGCACCACCAGTTGGGGTAGACAATGACAAAATGGTCGCACCAGCTAATCGCCGCCTGCAGTGCTTTGAGGTCCGGCTCGAGCTCTTGTATCGCCTTGTACCCTTGGCGGAGTATAGGGTCAAACCGCATGTCGCCCACATTGAAGCGCCGCACTTCGTGCCCGGCTTTTTTGGCCGCCATTTCGTACAAGAGCGCGATTTCGCCCGAGAGTGTTGCGCCCGAGTCAGGGTGGCCGAGCAGTACAACTATCTTTTTTTTGCGCGAGTGGTCGCTAAAAAATCCCATGTATGTTATTCGTCTCCTAACTTTACCACCGGGGGGCGGTTTTGTTTGCCGACATCTGCGGGAGTCTGCGGCATGATGCGCAGCGCGGGCACCAGCAGGTGGTCGATGATGTCATGTAAAATCGTGTGCTTCGGCGGCGGAACTGGAGGCGGGGGCACGGGTGGCACGACAGGTTTTGGTGCAGGCGCGACGACGACTGGAGCAAGAGAGAGAGGCGGAGCGATTGGTGTTGGTTTGGGCACCAGCGGGAGCGGCGGAGGAGTGGGTTTTGGCATCGGCGGAGATGGCGGCACAATTGGTTTTGGAGCCGGGGGTGGGGGCGGAACAGATTTAGGAGGCACGGGCGGAGGCGGCGGAGCGGTTTTCACTGCAACCGGAACGGCAACCTTTGCCGGAGCAGCACCGTGGGCAGTCTTGCGCATAATAAGCACAAAAAGAACCCAGATAATCCCAAACGCCGCCAGCCAAGCGCCGTACAATGCGACGAGGTTAAACCAGCTTGTTATGGGTGCAAGGGTGTGCACCAAAAAAAGCGCGTACCAGGTGCCGCCGGCAAACCACGCGGCAACGTCGCTCCAGTGCGCGAGCCGGTTTTGGAGCAAAAACATCCCAAACACAAGCGCAATAAGCACCCACTTAAATAAAAATGCCGGGGCAAAGAGGACAGCGGTGTTGCCGCCAAACAAATGCACCGCAACCGCCGCGGCGCCGGAGACAATGATGAGGAAAAACCCGACTGACAGCGACTTGCGCGCGGCGGTAGCATAGCTCGCGTGCGGCGCGTCCGGCTCATTGCGGTGGATGTTTAAAAGATGCGTGCACAAAAGCACGGTCTGCGCGCCCACCCCGAGCATGATGCCCAGCTGCTGTGCCACATAAATGCCAAAATAGAGGAACTCGCCCATGACCCCCTAATTCTAACAGGGTTTTATGCTACTGCGCGGCAAACAACATCAGCTCCGCGGCGATGAGCGCAATAAAAAACACCGTGATGCCGTCAATCCTCCGCCCGTAAATCATGCCTCACCTTTGCACAGAGACGCTGAACTAAAAATGAACCGGTGGACCTGAGGGGGATCGAACCCCTTACCTCTTCCATGCCATGGAAGCGCTCTACCAAGTGAGCTACAGGCCCTTGTAACGGTGGTATAGTATCATACGTCTTAAGTAATTATTAGCCTTTACCACAAATAAATTATGCCTTTTATTGCAATCGCACTTATTGTCGCAGCGGCGCTCGGCGGAGGGACGTCTATTGCCGCGCAGAGCGCACTCCCCGGCGATGCGCTGTGGGGGTTTAAGGTCGGAGTCAACGAGAACGTCCGCGCCGCTCTTGCCGCGGAGGGCAAGGCGCAAGCCGACTTTGACCTCTCGGCTATCGAAGAGCGCATGAAGGAGGCCGCGGCGCTCGCCGCAAACGGCCGGCTCAACGCCGAGGCGCAGGCTGATATTCAAGGAAACTTCGGCGCACATGCCGAAAGCGTGCAAAAGCAGATACTCCGGCTCCAGGAAAAGGGCGACTACGCGGCGGCGGCCGATGTGGCGGCGCGCTTCCAGGCAACGGTGGCAACACACGCGACCGCGCTTGCCAATGCAAAAGCCCGCGCGAGCACCAACGCCAATGCCAACGCGCAAGCGGTGCTCGGCAACCTCATCAACAAAGTGCAAACAACGCTCGACACCGCAAGCTCGCTTTCGGCCGACGCGTCGGCCGAGGCGGCTTCGTCCTCATCTGCCGGCGCAAACGCCAATGTCCAAACCGGCACGAGTGTGCAGGGCGGAGCAGGCGGCATCAATGTAAACAGCGAGACAGGGGTAGAGGTTGGAAATTAACGTTTGACAGACACGACCTAAAAAGTATCTAATTGCAGAGGCTGCAGCAAAGGGGGTCCGCATGCACGCACCAATCAACCCGAGGGTAGTCCCGGGTTGCTGGGGACCGCCGATCACTCTGCGCGAGTTTGTTCCTCACGACTGTCAGATGATCTTTCGTCAAATCGACCGCGAGCTTGCGGGAAAAAAGAAAACGAGAGACATTCCCCAGTTGGATTTCTTTGAGTTCCGACGGCTAGTAAAATTTGCAGCAACCCCGTCGGAACAAAAGGAGCTTCGACTTGGAATTTGGCATGAAAGCTGGGTTGGAACTATCGCTCTTAAACTCCCCTCTCCGGCAGAAGGAGAGTTGAGCTACTGGATAGGGAGCGAGTTTCGAAACCAGGGATACGCCACCTCGGCGACAATTACGCTGGTACGCTACGCGTTTGATGTGCTAAAGCTCCCAAAGATCATCGCCCACGTTCTGCATGCAAACTTAGGAAGTCAAAAAGTACTCGGTCGCGCAGGATTCCACGTAGAGGCACCCGGCGCAGGGTGGTACACCTGTGCCATTAAAAAACCGGCAGAAATCCCCGCGAAGTAGCTTCGGCAAACCGCGGGGGTTTTTATTATATCGATTGAGTAATAGTGGTTTTTAAGGTAGATTTATCCTTGTTTCGCACCCTTAGCTCAGTTGGTTAGAGCGCGCCCTTCACACGGGCGAGGTCGGGAGTTCGAGCCTCTCAGGGTGCACCAATGTGCGGGGCACATTGGTGCAGGAGTGCGGACAATTACAAATCGGGATGTCGTATAGTGGCATTATGCGCGCTTCGGGTGCGCGAAACCCGGGTTCGATTCCCGGCATCCCGACGGGCCTGTAGTTAAGTGGTAAAACGCTGCATTCGCATTGCAGAGGCGCGAGTTCGATTCTCGCCAGGTCCACAAAAAAAGTGTAGAGTGTTGAGTCAAGGGCCCGTAGCTCACTTGGTAGAGCGCCTCATTTGCAATGAGGAGGCAACCGGTTCGATCCCGGTCGGGTCCACATCATCTGAGTTTTGGTCCGCAAAACTCTCAAATAGCCTTGTGCTGCTTAGTTCATTTGCGGTTCGATAGCCGTCCTCTTTGGAGTAGGCCAGACGCTTCTCAAATAGGAAGTAAAACAACCTGTGTTTTTCGGCCACATCGACTTTTTCCCATATCTTTATTGGGTTTTTCAGCACATCAGCGGACTTGCCTAGGGCGGTTCGATAAGGCACCCCAAGGTCGTTTTTAGCTTCTATGGCGATACTCTTAATCTCTTTTAGGGTTTGCTCTATCTGGTCCTCGTAGGCACTCCTCATCTCGTCAGAGCGCGCTCTACGGGCGAGGTCGGTAAGTCCGCGCACTTTTTCCTCAAGCTCTACACGACGATGTTGGCTAAGTACCTGTTGTTGCTTTAGATCCTGGACTTCTTGGCGCCATACCCTGTCGAAAGTTAGCTCAAGGAGCTCACTCATATCTGCTTTCAGACGGTTACTTTTAAGGAGGTTGCAAAAATCCCGTTCCACACGCTCTTTCGGTAGACTTTTGGCGTACAAAGTACAGCTTTTTTCTATACAATAGTAGTAGGAATAGCTCTTCGATCGTCCTTTGCTGTTAGCACCTGTGAGTTTGTTGCTACATCTAGAGCATAGAAGTAAGCCGCGCAATGAAAACTCAGGCGACACATCAATGCGGACACGAGTCCTAGTTTCCTCTTTTTGTAGACGTCTTTCAATTATTTCGAAAGTCTCGAGCGAGATTATTCCTGAGTGTTGCCCTTTACGCCTCGCTACTCCCCATGGGGGATATTCTATGTACCCCGCGTGGAAGACATCTCGCAAAATTGCAGTTACTTCATCGATAAAATGTTCGGGTGTACGCTTAGACTTTTTCCAAAAGCCTCGGTTATATAAAAACCGCGCCACGTCAATTTTTCTTTGGAGCTTTGCTGATGCAAAACTCTCTAGAGCTTCCCGCAAGGTGGTTTTGCCTTCCACATTTGCCACATGCACTTTACCGCGCACACTGTCTTTGATTATGTCGTACCCGCGCTTGCCAGCGAAAGCCCAAAATCCCATATCTAAGCGGGCTTTCATTTTTTGGACAACCTGTCGACGATTTTGGTGTCGATCAAGTTCATTGCCAGCTGCGAGGACTGTTTCCACAAACATTCCCTCAGGACTATCGTCAAAGTTGTAGTTTGGGCACCGTAATATCACGCCGCGGGCCTTGAAAGCTGATCGTAGTTTTAAGTGGAATATAGTATCGCGCGCAAACCGCTTGAGGTCATCAAAAATGACAACGTATTTTTTATGTGGATTTGCATCGATATATGCCAACATTGCTCTCATGGCGGGACGGTCCATAAAATCACCCCCACCCGTATAGGTATCTGGGAAGGTTTTCTCGTGGGGAACGCTTATGGATTTTAGATCGCCCTTGCAGCGCTCCTCCTGACTCTCCCGCCCATGACCTTCAAGCTCTTGTCTTTTACTCGATACGCGAGCGTACACTAAACCGTATCTGTCAGCATACGGGTTGGCGTGCTGCATAAGGAGCTGGGCGTCTTTTTGTAATTTACGCGCCGACATAATTTTTTAGTTCCTCTCGGATCATATACCTACACAATGCCTCCAAATGTTGGAGTCGTTTGAGGATGTCCCCATCAGAGCTTATCTCGTCCCCGAGCAATTTTCTGTACTCCTTCACGGAGATGACCGTCCGATCTTCATCATGACTGCCCTCGGTCGTAATAGCAACCGTTGAGCTGTTTGTATTTGCGCTCTGTATTTCTTGCTCCACTCCATAATTCTGACGGTCACGATACTATGTCGTATATACGTTGCAGGTACGATTGGTGCGACAAAAGAGCCCGTAAGGGTAGGGTTTGTGACTCACTTATCAACCGTATCTATAGAGCACTTCGTCTATTCCCTGATTTTTATTCCTTCTGCTAAGCGATAACCCTCGCCTTTGCTGTAGTCGATGAAATTCTTTCCACCCAACCCGAATTTGTCATTGACCTTTTTGCGCAACTTACCAATTTCTGTTCGAATCGTTCTTTCCTTAGCTTCTACTTCGTCAACAATATGCTGGGTTGCTACAAATCCCTTTCCTTTGGAGAAGTATTTCAGTAGTTGATACTGAACACCATTTGGTGCAAATACGATTGAACGATTTTGGCCAGCGATTGATGTACTAAGATCGCGTGGTGTGAGTAGAAAAACATTAGCGTTACCTTCCTTACTGCTCTGATTTTTACTACCTGTTCCCTCTGAGTATTGAATTTTCCAGTACAGATTTGATACATCGATGAGGGGTCTTTCTTTCTCAATTGTTAGCACGACCCGCAGTACATCACGATTTGCTACAGAGGGATTAAGTGAGAGGAGTTTGAACTGACCTTCGGATTTTTTCTCAACACTAGAGATTGCTAGGGCAACATCATCAACAGTTGCCCGTCTAAAAATTGTTTGGTGTTTTTCGGCCAAATCGTCCCAAAAATAGACTTGGAGGATAACAGGCCCACCCAGGCCTTTAACCTCTCTCAAAGCCTCAATTTTGCCCTCAAGGGCCTCTAGAACGGCCCGTTGTGCTAGTTCCTGATCGACCATATTGAACCTGACTTTACCACATGGGATACGTTTATACCTGCGGCTCGCTATGCTATTGTTGTTAGTGCACAACTGAATAAAGGGGACCTAACCCGTAGCCTCCAACTGCGGCAAGGTCAAAAGTCGGATCACGCATAGAGAACCCGCCATGGGGTTGCGTGATTCGCCGTATGGGGAAACCTGTACGAGAGACTTCGGTCTCTACCCGTGGCGGGCTTTGTGTTTTTAGTAGTAAGTCGGATCACCATATGAAAAAAGTATTTATTGTGCTCGTGATGCTTATGTTTTTCGTTCCATCGGTATCGTCGGCCGCGGCCCTTTCGCAAGTTCAAATAAACGCAATCATCTCCCTCCTCTTTGCTTTCAACGTAGATCAACAGACAATTCTTGCTGTGCAGAAAGCACTCACTCCTCAAAGTACAAGCCCAACCACAAACGTTCAGCCACAAAATTCCCAGACACCCGCGGCACCACAATTAGCACCTATTCCTTATAGCGTAGTAACTCCTATATCTACCCCAGTCTCGCAGGCGCGCATCGAGATAGTCAACACGATCAACGGCAAGGGTCTCGGCCGCCAATACAAGGCTTACGACTGGAACCCTTTCAATGCCACTGCGCAGAGCATTGCCGACAACGAGCGCCCAGCAGGCTTCGTGTTTCCGAACGAGAGCAACTACATCGAGCTCGGCGCCGTGCTCTACAACGACGACGGCAGCTTCAACAGCGCCGCGCGGATGACTGTCACGGCCACCGACGGCGAGCAGAACAAGATCATGGTCGGCACAGGCAACGTGCAGTGGTATTACGTCAACTATGACAAGCGCCAGCGCCACTACTACCCCTACCACTACGAGTTCAAGACCGCGGGCAAGCACACGATTACCTTCGAGGCGAACGGAGTCACCGCGAGCGTGGAGTTGGAGGTCCAATGAGAGGGGTTATAGGGTCTAGTTGGTACAGGATTCAGTATTTTTATTAACTAAGTTGTAATGTATGGAATGGATACTTATAATCGCAGTGATTTTTCTTGGTATTGGCATTTTTGTGCATAGGTCAGCAATAGATCAGTTGGCTGAAAGAGTAGATACCTTGGAAGAAAAAGTAGGAGTTGAGGATTAATAATAGTAGATTAAGTATTTTTGTATGTCTCTTATTGAAGAGCAGGCAAAGAAAGAAGTAGCCGCAGGCAAGAGAATTTGGACTGTTATCCTTTGGATCTTGGTTATCTGGTGGGGGCTGCAGGGTCTTGCAATGCTTGCCACGCCTGCGTGGCTTTTAGGAGTGGTGTTCCTCTGTGGGGCAGGTTATGTCTACTACCGCCTACAGGGAGGAGCAGAAAAACCTAAGAGTTAGTTTTGGACAACGATTTTTATTTTTGAGTCCTCTCCTCAGTAAGGTATCCTGCTCTATTATGGAGACGATTCTAAAAGAAGAGTTCTATAGGTTGAAAAATGAGGTGGTTGCTCTCTTGGGTAAAGTCGACAGATCGCATTTTACTCATCTTCAAAACTACCTGTACTTCGTCAACTATCCGCTCGCCAGTACGGTGGAGTCGGTGATTATTTTATGCGACAACGGAAAAAGAAACTCCGCGGACATCCTAGTTCGTACTCTTTTCGAGGCCCACATCAACATTCTCTACCATCAGCTCAACGACTCAGATCACCGATTGGCTTTGTCTGCGAAGTCAGGGTTCGACCAACGGCTAAAAATGTTGAGAGAATTGAGAGAGTTGGTAGTAAAATATCCGCACCAAAAATCTCAAGACCCAAAAAATCTCTTTAGTGACGAGTATCTCACTAGGGTTACCGAGTGGACCGAGCAGCATTGGCAAGGGATTCTACGAGGTAATAATCTCCAACAAAATCAGAAAGATCTCGATCTACGGGCAAAAGTCCTTAAATGCGACAAAGAATTTAAAGGCGCCGAAGCTGGTTATTTCGAGAAGATGTATATCCTCATTTATCGACAACTGTCCGCTGCGACTCACTTGGACATTGAGGGTCTACAGATGTTTGTCACGGAGGATCGCCCTGCCGAGTATTCCTTTGGAGACGGGGCAGGCGAAGAACATTTAATTGGGACTGCGATAGATATTTATGTCGCTTTCGTGAAAGACCTTTATGAAAATAAAATGCTCACAGGCGAGCGGATTACGGTCCTCGAGAGAGCTGATGGCCTATTGAAGCAAAGGGCACCCTAAACGATTCTCAAAACTAGAGGTTTTTCACTCCATAAACTCGGGGTTTTCGCTCCGTAAATCGGTGCATAAACTCCAGCTTATTTTATAGGAGAGAGGGATACGGTGGCTCTAATGCTAGATATATTCCCCTAGACGCACGCTTTAATTTATGCAGTAATTTCTGGAGGGAGTTTCTGGAGTTTACGGAGTGTGGTTTTGCGAGTCTGGGTGGGCTAGTCCTAGCCTACAGATGTGTCGCAAAGGTAAGGGTTTTTGACTGTAAAAGTTCGTGGTTATTACTGCGGAAACTAGTCTAAAAGTTGGGGGGTTATTTTTTACGGACCTGTAAAAATATGGCTCTACCAAATACTAAAATGAGAACTTGGACTTCCTGAACTTATCGATGATTTTTGAGAGTGAACTTTTTCATATTTGTCAGACGAGTTTTGTGAGTTTTTATTCCTGGGAGACGAGAGCTCGTCGCCAGGGAGGGTGCACGTGATCTGGTAGAAGGACGGGGTGAACTCCAGTTCTATACCCCTATTGTGTCCCTGGAGAGACAAGGAATTAAGGACCCTCAAGGACTTCTTGAAGTGCAGGGCTTGTTTGGTAATACTCCCAGAACCGAGACAAATAGCTTTTTAAGCGGTTCGAAGTATCATGGGAGGTGTCCACCAATCCAAATTTACTTGTCCAAGATAGAGAGGGGCGAGCGCGGTGTGGATGCTGCAAGGAAAGAAGGCATCTTTACGACACTTATTGGCAAATGTAAATTGCATGAAGAACATAGTAGCATTTAAGCATTTCAGACAATCTTGTGTTCGCTATTGCAGTGGAAATCGCATTTATACTTTTTGTTGCGGGCTTGATAGTGATCTTGATAAGAAAAGCGAAAGTTTGACGTCTTCATTTTGCCCTTTCCGCTGCCGAAGTTTCTGAATGTGGCCCAAGTGGGACGAAATTGGAACCAGCCTGTTCAGAAGCTTAATACTACCGCTGTAGATTAGAAGCGACAAAACGTCTTAAATGACCGATACCGTAAACAGTCCCAGAAATACAATACCCACCACCATGCACAAATACGCGAATGGTCGTATGTTATATCTACCCCACGGTGCATAGGGACCCCCGCGACCATGCGCCCACGTCCATATACCCAACCAACCAGTCGGAGACCTCCAGTCAGGAGAATTGGGATCGTAGTTGGAATACACTTTTTTCTCGATATCTTTGCTTCTCCAAAATAGCCAAACACCAAAGATAAAAAGTGCGAGCCCGATCTGTCCGAGCAGAATCAGTAAATACGATTCGATCATAGTATAATTGTAACTCGAAAATCTATGACTCTTCTATACAACCACGCTCGAGCCTACTTTACCAACTCCTGATTTCGCACGCGGCGCGTGTGCAATCAGGGGTTCTGCTGGAAGTGGGTTCTGACTTTTTGATACAATGTCCACAAATTTTGAGTTGTAGCCACAAAATCCACGACATTTTATATTTTTGGTCAACTTCGCTAAAATACCAATATCTTTATCTTGAGGGCAGGCTATCCACAATTCATCCACAGATAATCCCCACCTCACTTCATTGACAGTTTACTGCGTGACTATAGGATAGGCAGTCGCGCCGCGTTCTCGTGCGCAGGGAGGGTACGATGTTCCATCTGCTGGCCGTAACGGCCACATTTGTCTTCGTCGGCGCCGTCTTGCTTGGCGCATTCTAACCTGGGAATAAGGGTTTCAACTGGCCGGGGGAAACCTCGGCCAGTTATTTTATCTCGTCTATTTTTGCTGCCAAAATAAAGTCATTTTCGGACAGGCCGTTTATGGCGTGGGTCATGAGCTCGATTGAAAGTATGTTGTACGAAATTGATAAGTCGGGGTGATGCTGTTCTTGCTCGGCCACCCTTGCCACTTTGTTTACAAATGCAATAGTCTCCACAAAATTTTTAAAGTTGAAGGTCCGCGCAAGCATATGCCCGCCGTCAATCAGCATCCAGTCCTGCTCGAGTTCGGGCAGGAGCTTGCGCGCCTCCGCTTCCGAAAGCGGCTTGACCCCGCCCTCGCACGGCACGCAACGCCTTTTGGCTAATTTGTTCATTTCTTAGTGCGGGCAAGGGTCAATAAGTGCTCCAAAAAGTCCGAGAGTTTGGCCCCGACGCTGTGTAGCGCCCGGCCAAGCGACGACTCTTTGGCAAGTTTTGGGAGTGCGTTGACCTCTAAAAAGTAGATGCCCCGCTTGGATACTATAAAGTCGGACTGTGAATAATGGCTCAAGCCAAGCCCGTCGTGAACTTGTTTAGCCATCGCCGCCAGAGTGGCCTTTTCTTTTTGGCTCAATATTTCGTGCGAGGTGGGCAGGAGCGCGTAGGTCGGCTCATTCCTAAAATCATTTATAATTCCGACCGAAGCGTCCTTGCCTTTTATATATTCCTCGACCAACACCTGCGGGCCAAAGTCGAACGCTTGCGCGAGCCCCTGCTGGAGTTGTACAAAATTTTCTGCAACCATACTCCCCTGCCTGGAACCGCCGGCAACCGGCTTGATGATTGCAGGATGCGGGAAGGTGCGGAAGACGCTATGGGCAAGGGTGTCGATGTCTCCCCTGTTTTCCACCAACGTGCTGTGCGGCAATTTTATGCCGAGTTTTTTGGCTTGCTCTTTGGTCAGGTGTTTATTAAATGCGATCGCCGAGGCTACTGCGTTTGAGCCCGTGTACGGCACGCCAAGCTGCCCCAAGAGGCGCTGAACAGTGCCGTCCTCGCCAAACTCGCCGTGGAGCGCATTAAAGGCCACGTCTGCACCAAACAGCGCGCGCTCGGGGGCTACCCCTACCCCATGCAGGTGCCAGGTGCCGTCGCGCGATATAAAAATATCGCGGGGCTCGTACTTTTCTTTATCAAGCGCGTCCAAAACAGCCGCGCCGGTTTTGAGCGACACATCATACTCTCGGCTCGGACCCCCTCTTAAAACCGCCACCACTGTGCGCATCACCAAATTATAGCGTAAGTTCCCTGCGGCTCGTTTTGCGGTGGTAGCCAATTGCAAAACGGTGGGCTTCGGCGTTGGCCAACAGGATAGCGCTCTCTTTGTCTTTTATAAGTTCGCGGTCGCCGCGTATGGCGCGCGGACGGTGCTTTTCATCCTTGACCACTCCGACCACCGGGATAGCCATCCCATACTCGGCCAAAATATTTTGCGCCGCGTTTATTTGCGCCGCGGCGCCGTCTACCACAATAAGGCGCGGCAGCGGCCACTCGTCGTGGCCCAAGCGGCGGGACAAAATCTCTTTGAGCGCGCCGGGGTCGTCGCCTGCTTTGGCGCTCTTTATTTTAAATTTGCGGTACTGGCTCTTTTCGGCCACGCCGTCCTCCACGACCGTCATCACCCCCACCGCCGCGCTCCCGCGCAGATGCGCAATGTCGTATGCCTCTATTCTTAAAACTCGGACATCGGATGTCCGAATATTTGCCTGCCGGTATTCGTCTTTGATTAAAGAAATATCCTGAATATGCTGTAGCGCGTATAGCTGGCGCTGCAACTCCTGCGCTTGCTCAAACTCCTCGGCCGCAGCCGCGGCACGCATTGCTTTGTTGAGCGCTTTCAGCAATTGCTTCTTTTTGCCCTCGAATAGCAGCACGATGTGCCGGATGTTGCTGCGGTAGTCTTGTTTTGCAATCGCGCCCGAGCACACGCCCGGGCAAAGCCCAATTTGGGCGTTGAAGCACGGCCTCTTTTGTCCCAGTTTGCATGTGTCACGATACGGAAATATCTTGCGTATCAATTTCATCGCTTCTTTTAGTTGCGCACCGTGTGGAAAGGGGCCAAAGGTGTATTTAGCCACTAGCGACTGGCCACTAGCCACTAGTTGCTTGCCTCTAACTAACAAAATTCTTGGAAATTCTTCTTTCGTAATAACTACATAGTTAAAACTCTTGTCGTCTTTTAGGTCAGTATTTGCTTTGGGCTTATATGTTTTGATCAAACCTGCTTCAAGCAGCAGCGCCTCCAACACCGAGTCGGTCTGCCGCCAGTCGATAGCAACGGCTTGGGCAACCATCTGGGCAATAAGCGGCGAGCGCACCTCCTGCAGGTCACCCGCAAAGTAGCTGCGCGTGCGGTCGCGCAGCGAGGTCGCCTTGCCGATGTAGAGCACCTTCTTGTTCTTACCAAGAAAGAAATAAACCCCCGGAGAGTCCGGAATTCGGCTAAAATCTGGCTTATTCCCCGACGCTTTGGTCGGGGTCCCGACTTTACGTCGGGATTTATACTGCTCTAAATTCATCCCGTTAGAGATCCGACTTGTTTTACAAGCCGGCAAAAATCAGCTATTAATTTTTTATCTCTAACGGGATTCACCCGCCCACTATAGTACTTTCTTTAAATATTTGCCTGTGTGGGAGTTTTTGTTGTTTGAGACATCTTCCGGCGTGCCTTTGGCCACTAGCTTGCCGCCCCCTACCCCTCCCTCGGGGCCGAAGTCGAGCACGTAGTCGGCATTTTTGATGATGTCCATGTTGTGCTCGATGAGTATCACCGAGTTGCCCGCCCCCACCAGCTTGTTGAGTATGTCGATGAGCTTGCGCACGTCTTCATAATGCAACCCGACCGTCGGCTCGTCGAGCAGATAAATAGTTTTTTGCAAATGCGGGCGGTACAGCTCGCTGGATATTTTGACCCGCTGGGCCTCGCCTCCCGAAAGGGTGGTCGCAGACTGCCCCAACTCCAGGTAGCCCAACCCTACCTCGTCCAAAGTTTTGAGCCGGTCATAAATAGACGGAATATCACCAAAGAATTTGAGCGCCTCCTCGACCGTCATCCGCAGGATGTCATAAATATTTTTTCCCGACGTTTCAGTCGGGACCCCGACCCCCGACCTGTCGGGACGTCGGGGCTTGTTTCCTTTAATTTTGACCTCCAAAGTTTCTTTGGTAAACCGCTTGCCGTTGCATACGTCGCAAGTGACATACACCGTAGGGAGGAAGTGCATCTCGACCGCAATGGTGCCATTGCCCTCGCAGGTCTCGCAGCGCCCGCCGCCGCGCTCTTGTTTAACATTGAAAGAAAAGCGGTTGGCCTTCCACCCCCGCGCGCGGGCCTCGCTTGTTTCGGCAAACAGCTCGCGGATAAAGGTAAAGGAGCCCGTATAGGTGGCCGGGTTGGAGCGCGGCGTACGGCCTATCGGCGACTGGTCGATGAGTATTGCGCGGGAGAGGTGCTCGGTGCCCTCAAACTTGGCCGCGTTGTGCGTTTTGTTGGAGCGGTACTTTTTGTCAAAGCGGGCGCGCAAGTTTTCGTACAACAGTTCGTATAAGAAAGTGGATTTGCCCGAG
>Ga0209542_10008082_pt1 | contig 19775 bp, 19 predicted proteins | sample RifCSPhighO2_01_FD_184028 | JGI IMG/M metagenome (GOLD analysis project Ga0209542, IMG submission 184028) | Soil microbial communities from Rifle, Colorado - Rifle CSP2_plank highO2_0.1 (SPAdes) (version 2) | ecosystem: Environmental > Terrestrial > Deep subsurface > Rock core/Sediment ...
ACTCTATATTTTAGATTGATATTTGTCCCGCTGGGCTTGCGCAACGGATGGGCCATAGAATCCGCCGGACCCCTGTTTTATATGAAGGCATTAATCGGAGCCGGTATTACTATTGGAGTTATTTTTATGACAGTTAAGGATTTTGCCAGAACTCGACTCTGGTTTTTTTCTTGGGGATGTTTTCTGCTGGGCCTGACCCTTACATCTCTTGGCTTAAGTCCGCTTCGAGCTCTATTCTATGAACATTGGCTTTATTTTTCATTATTCGGATTTTTTATTTTATTTATTTTTTATCTCGATAGATTGAGGATATTTATGACTTTGAAGAATGAAGCCTTATCAAATATACTCGTCATCATATTTATCGGGTGGATATGTTTTATTGCCATACTTACGACACAAAGAAATATTTTATTTGGAGACCAGGAGAAGCTTTATAAGAGCATCTTGAAATATGAGCCGTCCAACGGTGATATTCTTACCAATCTGGGCGCTTACTATCTTGGTAAGGGTATGCTTAAAGAGGCAGAGGAACTATCTTCCCGTGCGATAAGGGGAGACACCAGGGATGCTCCGGCATATTTAAATATGGGAATTTACTTTTCAAAAATAGGGGATAATGATAAAGCGGCAGAGTATTGGAAGCTGGCCACTAAAGTTGATCCTAATTATGTTTATCCATTCTATAATCTTATCGGGCATTATCTATTAAGGGACGACGAGATGGCTAAATATTATCTCAAGGAAATGGATAGGTTTTCTATTTATGACCCTGTCCAGAATTTTAATATCGGTCAGGCGGCGTTCAAATTAGGGGAAAAAGATGTTGCTATAAGATATCTAAATAAAGCTTTAGAATATGCCGTTGCTGATCCGATGCTGACAAAAGCAGCAGGGGATCTATTAGAGAAAATAAAAAATGAATAACAACAGTTTTTCCGTAAAGTCACTTTCTCTTCTTTTCTGCCTGTTTATGGCGATAAGTTTTATTTTGTACGCCAATACTGTCGGCGGTGATTTTGTTTATGACGATATAGTATATATCACCTATCGGGATGACATTAGCGACTCCGGCACTTTATGGAGAGTCTGGGGAGAGTCTTTCTTACCCACTAATTACAAGGTGGGTCTCTATCGGCCGTTAACTATGTTTACGTTTGTTTTAAACTATATTATTCTCGGCGAGTCGCCGATTAGTTTTCATGTAGTTAATATAGCTTTAAATGGAATCATAACTTTTCTTGCATTCCTTGTTTTATATATGCTGTTTAGTAATAAGACGATCGCTTTATTCTCAGGTATCTTTTATGCTTTTCTGCCTATTCATACCGAGGTTGTCGCCAATATTAAATCACGGGATGAGATTTTATCTGCACTTTTTTTTATGCTTGCATGGCTCGTGTTTATGCGGGCTATAGCTTCGCCGGAGCCGGCTAAGCCCTTGAGAGGGCAGAACACAATATCAACTGACAAGGTACGAATGGGATATTTGGCCGGGAGCGTATCGATTTTCTTTTTGGCTCTTTTAAGCAAGGAATCAGCTATTACCGCGCCGTTTCTTTTTGTGTGTATCATGTATTTTAGGGATAAGCGGTTAAAAACCGGTATCACGGCAGATCAATTCAAGAAATATTTTAAATTATTCTGGTTATTTATTCCTGTAATTTTATTTTATTTCTCAATACGCTTGAGTATCTTAAAAGAATATGCATTTAACGATAATACATCATATGTATTAAATCCTATACGCGATGCAGATCTTTGGAGCCGGCTGGCAACTACCGGTAAAATAGCCTTTATCTATATCAGTAAAACTTTCTTACCAATTAATCTTTCCGCAGACTATTCTTTTAATCAGATACCTATTATAAATAGCCTATTTTATTCTTGGGAGGCGCTGTTGGGGTGGGTAATTCTGGCACTATTGGTATATCTTGTTATTAAAAAATCGGTGAGTTTTTCAATTAAAGTTGGAGTTTTAGCATTTTTGATTCCTTACGCATTAATTTCTAAAGTAGCCCTTGTCGGGGGAGCTCTTATGGGGGAGCGCTTTATGTATCTTCCATCGCTTGGCCTTGCTATTCTTGCGGGTTGTTTTTTGAACTATATCTGGACTAAGAACAGGGGGTTGGCTTTGATATTGATTACTATCGTATTGATTAGTTATTCTATCGTTGCTATCTCAAGAAACAAGGTCTGGCTGTCTAATCTTTCGATATATTCAAGCATGATTGAATCGGCACCGAATAGTGTTCAGGGTTATTATCTTATGGGTGCATATCATTTTAAAAATAATGATATTGAAAAATCGAAAGAATATGTGAAAGAAGCCTTTGCTATTTATAAAGACTATCAGCCCCTATTGTATCTTAGGGCAAGAATCGCGATTGCCGAGAAAGATTACTATATTGCCCAGAAGACTTTTTCTAAAGCCCTTGAGACCAGTCAGAATCGCGATCTTATCTTTGGTCTGGCTGAGGCTTTTTACTTAGATGGAAAATATAGCGAAGCATTGAGCGTTTTTAAGGTTATTCCAGACGAGCTTTATGAAGGCTATAAAAACAGCGATTATTATCGGGAAATGTATAAGCGAACTTTTCTCCATATTCAACAGAGTGAGCTTTAATTTTTTATTTTTCTTATCGCAAATAGGACCATCTTCAGAAGAAGCCAGCCATGGCGCCAGCGACTTGTATTATTAGTAGTGCCATATACCCGCGCTTTATAATGGATCGGCATATCAATGATTTTGAGACCTAGTCTAGCGGCACCGAATAAGAGATTAAAATCTCCGAATGGGTCAAAATTTCCAAAATGATGTCTCTCTGCTTTTATTTTTTCGTAATCTTTTTTCCAGAGCGCCTTGGTTCCGCATAGCGTATCGGTTATCTTTTGTCCGAAAATCCACCAGAAAGTATAGTTAAAAAATTTGTTGCCTAAATAATTGAGCGGATACATAGCCCGTTTTTCCATAGGATAGATGAAACGGGATCCGTTTACAAAATCTGCTTTGTGTTCTATTAGGGCCGTATAAAAGGGGATGATTTCTTGGGGCGGCACCGACATGTCAGCGTCATATATTATTAGAATATCACCCGTAGCCATATCAAAGCCTTTCCTTACTGCATCACCCTTGCCCTCGCCATCTTGTTTTGCATATTTTAAAATCTTCGAACCGCTGTAGGCTTTTACTGTGCTTTCGATCTCGTCCCAGGTATCGTCGGATGAGCGGCCTTCTATGAATATTAATTCAGTCCGTTCTCCTAGCTGGGGCAGTCTGTAAGCTATTTTTTTGATTGTTCCGGCCTCGTTTCTGGCGGGTATTATAATTGAAGCAGAATAGTCTGGCATATTTAAAATTTATATTTTTATCTAGTATAGCATATTTGGGGGGTGTCTTTACTTTGCAAATTTGGAATTATTGTTATAATTGTCCTATAAGAGGCAACGTTCTGTCGTATGAAGGTTGTCGCACAATTTTATGTTCTCACATATACTTAATTTTTTTAAAAAATATTTCAAAAATTCCAGTAGAGATACCATTGCCTCGCCCGAGGGACATGCTGGGGGGCGGGACAGAAGAATAGTAACAATACTGTCTATTGCCTTAATCATCGTAGTCGGGTTGGCGTTCTATTTCTGGAATCAGACTAGAGTTTTAACTAGTACAAGTATTTCGGGTGGAAATGATCTTTCTCAGAGCGAGATTGAGGGCCTGATTAGTAAGGTCGGGACCCTCATGTTCCTTCCTTCCGATGAGGTACCCACTCTTGCGACTGTTTCTGATCCAGAAAAGCTAAAAGATCAGCCGTTTTTTGCTCAGGCTAAGGTGGGTGATAAAGTATTAATCTATGCCAAGTCTCAAAAGGCGATACTTTATGACCCAGTGGCCAATAAGATAGTAAATGTCGCACCGATAAATCTGGGCGGTCAATCTGGAACTATTCCATAATAGTCCTCTCTGTGCTATGATTATAGTATGAACTATAATCAAATAGAAAAATTAATGCCGATTTTTGAGAACTTTAAGGAAATAAAGCTGGTTTATTTTTTCGGCTCAAAATCTGATGGCAGTGATGGTCCTCTTAGCGACTATGATTTCGCCGTATATTTGACCGAGAGAGACAGAAAAAAGCGATTCGATATAAAACTTGACCTAATGAAGAACTTGTCTCGTGTACTTGGGACGGATGCGGTTGATGTAGTCATTTTTAATGATACAGAGAGTCCGGAGCTGAAATACAGTATTATATATGAAGGCCGCGTTATCTACGAAAAAGAACCTTACCGCATTTTAATTGAGCCTCGTATTCTGAATGATTATTTTGATTTTATTTACGGTCTGCGAAAATACGGCCTTACTAAAATATGAGCAATCTTACGGTTATTGAAACAAAGATCAGTCATATCCAGAAATATCTTAGGCAATTGGAGCGGTATAAACAGTTTTCTGAACAGGAGATTGTTTCTGACCCTGATCGCAAGGGGGCGCTTGAGCGTTACCTATATCTAGCAGTGCAAGCGGCCATTGACCTGGGCGAAGTGGTTATCGCTTTTAAAAATTTTCGCAGACCTGGAACATATACCGAAATATTTTATATCTTGGCAGAGGCAGATTTTATTTCCCAAGAATTGTCGGAAAAACTTGTTAGTATGGCGAAGTTTAGAAATGTGGTTGCGCATGATTATGAAGCAGTGGACTTCGGGATCGTATATGATGCGTTGAATAATCGGCTGGGAGATGTAGAAGAATTTATACAAAAGATAAGGCAAAGTTTTAATCTTAAATAGACAGTATTTTACACTCAATAAAATCAGAACGATAAAGATCATGAGAACTCAAGAGAAGACATTTCTGATAGCAATAATTGTTTTAGCGATATCTGCAGGTATCTATTTTTTCGTATATCCATCATGGATGGGCGGGTCTGAGTCGCTCGATGCAAATATCACATCCACAGGAGATGAGCAGGACATATCCGAGGAAGAAGAATACATCGGCCCCAGGGTCCAGCCTCTTGTTCTTGCAGACCAGACTATCGAGTTTCCCCACACCGACGATAACGAAGGGGAAACATTAATTATTAAATCAGACCGAAAGCTTTATTATAGCGATTCATATCGAAGCGATGTCTATATCAGTATTACCAATACTAGCAATATTGACCAAAGTACGGCTCTTCTTTTCTATTTTCCCGGAAATCAGAAGGCCGAACCCGCTACTCTGGAACTATATAAAAATGGCCTGCCTGCGCAGGCAGGTAAGTGGGAATTTGTAACTTTCTACAAAAATAATATCAAGATTAATCAGGGTTTATTGGATATCGCCATTAAAAAAAGAGAATCCATACCCGATGGTACAATTCCTAAGGCCGGTGCTCAAATAAGCGTTTCAGCCGGCCAAACAATATATTTAAAAACCATAATAACCTATGAACCCAACACAGAAGGTGAGTTTTGGATTGAAGCTTTAGGTGACAGCGGTTCTTACGGCCTTCTTGATCCTTATTACGGCCTGTTTTATGTCAGGGCAGGAGGTAGCGGTTCAAAGCTTATCAAAATCCGTGGCGGGGTCGTTTTCTGACGGAAGTCGGGGTTCAGCCTACTCCTACTCCTACAACCGATACTATAACATCAACGCAACAGTGGGAGGCTCCAGCCGGAGTCACATCTGTCGATGTGGAAGTTATCGGTGGTGGTGGAGGAGGAGGTGGTGGTGGTGCTATTGGGGGCACAGACCTTTATCAGGGCTCTGGCGGCGGTGGCGGTGCCTATTCAAAAAAAACCAGTATAACTGTTGTCCCGGGCAACAGCTATACTGCTACTGTTGGAACTGGGGGGCCCGGTGGGTTAGGGACAAGTGGGGGTACGCTTGGTGGGGATTCCTGGTTTAGTACAACGGGTACGGTCCTGGCTAAAGGCGGTTCTGGCGGTGAATCTGGGGCCACGGGTCAGGGTGTAAGCGGTGGACAGGCTGCTTCTGGTGTTGGAGATGCTGGTAGTAAATTCTCTGGGGGTGATAGTGCTAATACTGTAGTCATTGGCGAGTTCGGCTCTGGTGGCGGTGGTGGCGGTGGTGCTGGAGGCAATGGTGGTAATGGCGGTACTCCTCCGGCAGCCGGTATCGGCAATAGTCCTGGAGGCGATGGTGGTGCCGGAGGGTATTATAGTAATAATGGTTTCCCGGGCTCGACCTATGGCGGTGGCGGTGGTGGTGCTGGTTGGCTATTAAACGTTCCCAAGCAGGGTGGCAATGGTGCGGATGGTGTAGTCATGATTACATATACGCCCCAATAACCATAATATCGCATATCGAGGTATCGCGAGGTAATATATCGAGGTTGAATCTCGATATATTCGATATAGTTTGTATGGATGCATAGATTCCTGGTATCGATATTGCATCTGTCTCTGCCATGGTGTATAATTGAACTAAAGGTAACGCCTAGAGTAACTTCCAGTTAATATATGGAGAAAAATGACATTTTAAGTATTTTAAGATCAGATAATACGGTCTTCACATTTAAGGATATCCTTTTGGCGTCTGAAGAAACAAATACCGCTTTATTAAAAAGAAGGTTGAATTATTATGTCAAAAAAGGGGAGCTATACTCAATCCGAAGAGGAATTTATGCCAAAGACAAAAACTATAATAAGCTTGAGCTCGCAACTAAAATTTATACTCCTTCCTATGTAAGTTTTGAGACAGTTTTAAGACAAGCTGGAATAGTATTTCAGTATTATGAGAGAATCTTTATTGCCTCGTATATTACTCGAGAGATTATTGCCGATAATCAGACCTATGAATATAGGAGGGTAAAAGATGCTATCTTGACTAATTCTGCCGGTATAGAAAATAAAAAATATTATTCTGTTGCTTCTCCCGAGCGTGCATTTCTCGATATATTATATATCAATAAGGATTATTATTTTGATAATGTTCGTTCTTTAAATTGGGATAAGATATTTGAATTACTTCCTATATATGCAAATAAACGAATGGAAAAAGTTGTAAATAAAATATTCAATGGCACTCAATATCACAATCCATAGAAATATCATGATTAAGATACTGAAAGATATCTACTCCGATACTGCTATCGGTCCTATTTTAGCTTTCAAAGGCGGGACAGCGGCATATTTATTTTATGAATTAGGTCGTTTTTCAGTAGACTTAGATTTTGATCTTTTGGATGCCGAAAAAGAAGATTATGTTTTTGTAGGTATCAAAAATATTTTAGAGAAATACGGTATGCTCAAAGAAGTTAGTAAGAAAAGATTTAATTTGTTCTACATACTTTCATATTCTGAAAAAATCGAAGGAGGACAGAATATTAAGGTTGAGATAAATCGGAGAGATTTTAATTCCAGATATGACGTGAGACCATATCTGGGTATCTCTATGAAAGTAATGATTCGAGATGATATGGTGGCTCATAAGATGGTTGCGATGTCTGAACGAATTGGTACCACGAATCGCGACATCTTTGATGTCTGGTTTTTCTTGCAGAATGACTGGCCGGTCAATAAAGAGATTATAGAAAAACGAACTAGCATGTCGTTCAAAGAATTTTTGGAGAGCTGTATTGATCTGCTCGAAAAGATAGATAATCATAATATTCTTTCAGGCATGGGTGAGCTATTAACTCAAAAGCAGAAAGACTGGGCGAGAGCAAAACTACGAACAGAAACTATATTTCTTTTGAAGTTGAAGCTGGAGAACGAAAAATAGGGTGACGCATACCTGCCAGGACTTGCCTATCACAATATACGAGGTTGAATCTCGATATAATATTTTTTAGCCATCTCATAAGCTTTTACTTGTATTGATTCTCAAATACTTCGGATATCAGGCTTTTATTAATAGCAGAAGGAAAGTTTTTGATATTTGAATAATCTTGAAAACTGCCCCATCTATAGTTCCCTGAATAATTCATTTGTTTTTATCGTATCAATATGATACGATAAAAGTGCTAATATGATACGATTATGCTTAAAATAACTCAAAAACAACAAAAAATTATCACCTTTTTCCTAGAAAGAGGTAAGATGTCCTCTTCTGAACTATACGCTGAATTTGTAAAAAGGGGCGAAGATATTTCGCTTGTTACGGTCAAACGAGCTTTGTCTGTCATGGCGAAGCAGAAAATTATTTCTATTTTTGGCTCCGGACGAATAACAAGTTATGATCTCGCCACGGCAGGGAGAATCCTTGCTGATGTTGATGCAAAAAATTATTGTACTCTTGAACCAGACAAAAGGTTCGGCATGAATAGTTTCAATTTTCATCTTTTTCCCGAATGGCCGGTAGAAATATTTACGGATAGGGAATTGGGAATACTTCAGAGTGCGACTGATGAATATAAGAAAAGGACTGCCGATTTGCCCGTAGCTATACAGAAAAAAGAAATGGAACGTTTGACGATTGAGCTTTCCTGGAAATCATCAAAGATAGAGGGCAACACATATACTCTTTTAGATACCGAGAAGTTGATTTTGGATAACAAAGAGGCACCAGGCCATGATAGGAAGGAAGCAGTGATGATTCTAAACCACAAAGATGCTTTTAACTTTATACATGACAATACGGCACAGTTTCAATCATTGAATCATATTAATTTAGAACAACTGCATGCTATTATGGTGAAAAATTTAAACGTTGGTTTGGGCTTTCGTAAAAAACCAGTTGGTGTAATCGGGTCTAAATATCAACCGCTAGATAATATCTATCAGATTGGAGAAGCAGTAGAGGCTCTTAGCCAAGCGATTCTTAGAGCGTCTTCGCCATATGCCAAAGCACTCACTGCACTTTTAGGTATAAGTTATATTCAGCCGTTTGAAGATGGCAACAAGCGTACTGCAAGGCTTATGGCAAATGCCTTGCTTTTGGCCCATCGTCTTGCGCCGCTATCATATCGCAGTGTTGATGAAAACGAATACCGCGAAGCGATGCTGGTGTTTTATGAACTAAACTCTTGTGTTCCGTTCAAGAATATTTTTGTTGGCCAGTATGACTTTGCCGCTAAAAATTATGCGGTGAATTAAAGAATGGCCCTTTATATATCCTCTTGTCTTTGCACCGCTAGTTTTTATTAATATACTCGTTTACTCTTATCTTTCGACTTGCGATGTCGAAAGATTTTGCGTAAGCTATTAAGTATAAATATATAGGCGCATGGAATTATATCATGTATTAAGCAGGGGAGTGGATAAACGCGTAATCTTTAATAATAATAAAGACTACTTTAGATTTGTCCATAATTTATTTGTGTTAAATGACAAAAATTCTGTCACCGCATCTGGATATTTTTTTAATAAAGCTGACAAATCTGCCGAATCTTTCGATATCGCAAGTCGAAAGATTAAGGAGCCTAGGAAATTATTGGTAAAAATTCATACTTTTTGTTTGATGCCAAATCATTATCACTTACTACTATCTCCACTTGTTGAAGATGGAATTGTAAAATTCATGAGAAAGTTAAATATATCTTATGCAAAATACTTTAATATAAAGAATGAAAGAAAGGGTGCTCTTTTTGAAAGCAGGTATAAATCAATTTTGGTAAAAGATGAAAACCATTTTCTTTATTTGCCATATTATATACATATGAATCCTTTAGATTTATATTCGCCGGAATGGCGAGAGGAAAGAATATCCAGACCAAAAGAGGCAATGCTATTTCTAGAAAAATATAGGTGGAGCGGATTGCCAGATTATATAGGTATAAAAAATTTTCCATCCGTTACTTCAAGAAATTTTCTTCAGGAAGTACTGGGTTCTTCTAAGAAATATCAAAGTAATTTCTTGGTAAACCTGCAAGAAATGAAAGAGGTTATCGGGTCAGAATCTTTTTCGCCATTATTATTGGAATAATCTTAATCCAATCTTTCAACTTTAATCTTTCGATATCGCAAGTCGAAAGATTCTATAGAAGTCCACAAATTTGTGGACTTTTTTGGTATTGTTTAGTGCTATAATTAGTAGGTAATGCCCGATTTTATAGGAAAGAAAATCAGGGCCATGTTTGATATACTGCCCGTAAAAAGACGAGTGAGTTTAAGTCTGACAGAAGCAGAGATTGAAGATATTAAAATCCCAAATTCCAAATCTCAGAATATAAACAAATCTGAATATCAAAATCCAAACAATCAAACCGAGAATGTCGTGGAAAACTGGAGATTCGATGATTTAGTATCTGATATTTTAGACAGCGAGCCTCGAGAAATAGCCAAGCTTAGCATTGAATCGGTGTTGCACGAAACAGAAGACCCGATAATCCGGCTGGCAAGTTTGGGGGTAAAAATTGGAGGAAGGATTCCAAGGTCAGGATTACGAACTACCCAGCCTCAACTCGATGTCAGGGCGAGGCAGGCAGATTACGAATTTGATAATATAAATAGCAGGAAAGAGATGCCCCCCCAATCTATAATCAGAAATTCTAAATTTGATAATGAAAATTTTTATAGAAAAATTTTAGATAGAATACATGAGCCGGTAGCGCCAAGGGTAGCAATTACTTTGACTAGGTCGAATATCTCTACTCAACCGAAGAAGAGAGAAAAAAATTCGTCGGAATTGCTTAAAATTCCGACATATAAAACAGAAAAGAGAGAAGACGAGGTCGCCTCTTTTTATCGAGAAGGGCCGTTAGCCAGCCCTATCCAGCCGGCAGGCGGAATAATTTCTGAAGTAATACTTGCCAAGGTCAAATCGGTTTCCTTACCTAAACCCAAACTTCTTAATTTCCACACCTCCTCAAAAAAGAGAAAGATAGGTTTATGGATTTTCTCTCTTCTGCTTCTCGGAGCTATCGCCTATGGATTGGTTCTTAAGAATGAACTGATGCAGAATAGCATCACTGCTTTTAATAATCTTAAAATAGCTGGTCAAAGTATGATGAGTTTCAATTTTAATGATGCTTCCCGTAATTTTGGTAAGTCGTATCAGGATTTTGCGGACATAAGTCAGACGATGAGCATGATGGGTTTGGGGATTTCGGATTTTCTTTCAGGGATACCCGGAGTTTCCAAATTAAAATCGGCGAAGGATGTAACGGAAGCCGGAAAGCTTATCTCACAATCGGGTCAGGCAATGGCCGAAGCGCTCAAATCATTATCTCAGACCGGTTCAATTTTGAATCCGGCAGACCGTAACAAGGTCAAGCCATCCCGTATAATTTCCCAAATAAAAAATGCACTGATACTTTCAAATAAAAATTTTACTGAAGCAAAAAACCTGATAGCCAGCATTGATGAAACGGTCATACCTGAAGATAAGAGGGAGAAATTGGCTGATTTTAAAGATAAACTCCCGCTCCTTGAAGAATATCTTAAGAGTGCCATGAGTTATGCTGATTTTCTTCAGGGATTTGTGGGCATTGATGAGCCGAAGAAATATCTATTTCTTTTCCAAAATAACAGCGAACTTAGGCCGACCGGAGGCTTTCCCGGCACTTATGGAGTTGTTTCGTTCTCAAGCGGGGGGCTGGCTGATTTTTTTGTAGATGATGTATATAATCTCGATGGTCAGCTTAAGAGGAATGTTATTCCGCCCAAACAGCTTCAACACATAACTCCGATATGGGGGATGCGGGATACGGGATGGTTTATTGATTTTCCGACTTCGGCTAAAAAGGCGATGCAATATTTTGCGGAAGAGGCGGGATATGGCGTTGACGGGGTGATAGCTCTTAATCCCGATGTTGTTTCCGAAATACTTGAGGTAGTAGGTCCGATAAAAATGCCAGAATATGGCCTGCCTGCGCAGTCAGGTATTACTCTTACGGCCGATAATTTTTTAGAAACTATTCAGGAGGAAGTTGAGTATGGCGAGAACCGTGTTCAACCGAAAAAAGTGGTAGTCGATTTTGCTCCCCGTTTTCTAGAAAAACTATATTCTGCTGATGCTGAAAAGTGGATGAAGATTTTTAACGTTGTGATGAATGGGCTCGAAGAAAAAGACATACTTTTCTATTTTGAAGATAAAGAACTTGAAGATTTCGCGGTTAAGGAAGGATTAGGGGGTGAGATAAAAATTGTTGGCGATGATTATTTGATGATAAATTTTACAAATGTTAAGGGTTCAAAAACGGATGTTGTGACAGATTCGTTGTTGGATATTACAACCGATTTTAAAGAAGATTCGGTAGTGCATAAAGTGGGTATTACTAGAAACCACGGAGGCGGAGATTTTGAGCATGGTTTTTACAATCGCCAGAATCCGGCCTATGTAAGAATATTATTGCCTGAGAATGCTAAGATATTGAGCGTATCAGGAAACGACATACCAAATTATAAGCCATTACTGAACTACAAAAATTATCCCGATTTTGTGGCTGATGGTGATTTAAAAAAATTTGAAGCCGGTTTTTATAATAGTGAGTTTAAGGGAGTGGACAGGTTTACGGAATTGGATAAGCAGGGGATAGGATTTTGGATGATAGTTGATCCTGGAGCTACGAAGAAAGTTGAATTTGAATATTCTTTTGATTACAAAGGGCATCTTTGTAATGACAAAGATGCCCTTTGTAATGGTGAATACGGATTTTATTTCCAAAAACAGCCGGGATTGGATTGGGAGAATTTCAGGTTTGTTTTCAATAATGACCGCTGGGTAGTGGATAATGATGGGTTGAATTGGAATATAATTGGCGATAAATATATATTGGATGAGGAATTGAAAAAAGACTTGGAAATAAATTTAAAATTAAAATAATGAAATTAAGTGAGAAAGTATTATTAAGTGCTTTTGTAATCGTGATAATCGGTGGAGCATTTTTTTATTTCAGAGACAACAACGGGTCTGATAGCAATAGTCTTGCTGACAGCTTCAAGGTTGGAAATATTTTTGGTTTGGGCGGGAATAAAAGCAATATTCCTGACATTGGCGAGGGCGAACCAGTTAAGAAAGAAGATCTTAAAGAATCCTACAAGGCTGAGACAGGAGATTTCTCATTCAAATACGAAGAAGGGATGAAGGCGACTTCCAGTCTGGTTGAGGGCGGAGAAATGATAACAGTCGAAAAAGATGCCGATCATGGTTTTCAGGTTTTTATTCTGCCATTCGATGAAGAGGGGCCGATAACGGAAGAAAGAATAAGGGAAGATCTGCCGGATATAGAAATAAGAGAGCCGAAATATGTGGAAATGGATGGAAATAAATCGCTGGCTTTTTATAGTTCTGGCGATCTCGGAGAGACATTCGAGGTCTGGGCCGTCCATGACGGCAAGCTTTATCAGATAATGGCCCGTAAGAACCAGGAGAGGTGGACGAGAGGAATATTGGGAACGTGGGAATGGAAATAAAAAATTGATAGAAATTTATTGAAACTAATAGAGATATACTTCGCGAAATTAATAGAAGTTAAGATAAGTTGAAATTAGTGGAAACTAAGAAATATATAAAACTACATGACTTAGAGGTTTATAAATTAGCAAGAGAATTGTCGAAGTTAGGGTGGAAAATCTATGAGCCATTAAATTGGCAAGATAAGAAGATAATGGGAGATCAATTTATAGAATCAACAGATTCTGTCGGCGCAAACATAGCGGAAGGATATAAAAGATTTCACTACTTAGATAAAATAAAATTTTATTATAATGCCAGAGCTTCCCTCGCAGAGTGTAGTGATCATTGGATCAGTTTACTTATAGATAGGAAGAAAGTTCAGGAACCTATATGTGAAGAGTTTAGACAAACTGCAGATAAATTATCTTTAAAATTAAATAATTTTATTACTGCAACTTATAAATCTAAAGATGAACAATAAGTTTTTAGGAATTTCAATTATATTTCTATCAGTTTCGATCAGCTTTTTGGTTACCCAAAAAGCCAATGCAGGAACCATCATCCGGGCCCCTGCCTATCTTGGTTTAAATGCAGGGTTAGTAGGTTACTGGACCTTTGACGGCCCGGATATCGGTCAGAGTGATAGCCTCTTTATTGCTAAGGACCGAAGTGCCTATAACAATTCTGCTTCAGCCAGTGCTACCATTGCGCCGACACGTGTTACCGGCAAGATGGGCCAAGGCCTGGACTTTACCACTCCGGGCGACCAGAAGCTCGCAAGTCTAAATAGTAACATAGGACATCTCACTGAATTTACTATTTCTGCCTGGGTCAAGCCGCGCTCAATAGGTGACTGTGATACCTCGTTGAATGTGTGTGGAGCTTTTGTCGATCGCGGGTCAGTAGTAACAGCGTCTAGGATTACTTTCGGGTTTAATGATGTCGCCCAATCAGGGGGCAATGCCAATAGCTTTAGGGTTAATACTGACGGCGATCCGTCGGACTTCACCTTTACGACCGGTGTCAATACTGTAGACTTCGGCGTCTGGCAGAATGTGGTGTTGACAGTCAGTGAAAGCGGACAGATATCCAAAATATTCAAGAACGGCGTAGAGGCTGGCAGTCAGTCGGGAGGAGCGATAACATTGGGAGGAAACAACGCGGCCTTTCACATAGGTGGATTATATGATGCACAGGATAGTTTCGACGGTTCCATCGATGACGTTCGTATCTACAACCGTGCCCTCTCTGCCGGTGAAATCTCCCGCCTCCACACCATCGGTCTTGGCTCCAAAGTCAACCGCGCCTCCGGCGGTGATGCCCTCGACAAAGGCCTCGTCGGCCATTGGACATTTGATGGGTCGGATATATCCGGGACAAGAGCGAAGGACAGGTCGGGGAATAATAATCATGGAACAGTAACTGGTGCTATATCAACTTCTGGTAAAATCGGCCAGGCGCTGACATTTGATGGAGTTGATGACGTTGTGTCTGTGGCTGGCGGGGGTGGATTGAATGCTCTTCAATCTGGTACAATCACTTTTTGGACCAGATGGAATGGTACTCAAGATCCGGGCTATTCAAATAGTGTATATGGTGCAGTCACCGGTCGGCAATATGATAGCAATTGGAGCAATCATATTATTGGTTTGGATAGCGCCGATCCAGATTCTGGCCATGTCATAACGAATCTCTATCAATGGGATACCCCAGTTGTTACCGGAGCAACGGTTGTTGGAAATAATATCTGGCGGCACGTCGCGGTTACATACCAAAGCGGTAATCAAGTGTTATATATTGATGGCAAGCAGGATGATACCGGCAATACGGTCGGTACAATCAACGATTTCAGCTCTATACCGCTTACTATCGGAGCGTGGATTGATTCGGGTGATAGCTATTTATTTGGTAACATAGATGATATTAGGGTATATAATCGCATTTTATCCGCCACGGAGATCAAAAAACTCTACGACCAGACCCAATCTAAGTTTAACTCCTCACAGACCGATGCTCTAACTAAAGGCCTCGTCGGTCATTGGACATTTGATGGGCCGGATATCTCCGGTACGAGGGTCAAGGATAGATCCGGAAATAACTTTCATGGAACCTTTTATTACGGCAGCCCAACGGTTACCCCAGGCAGATTGGGCCAGGCTTTAAGTTTCAATGGCAGTAGTGATTATATTGAGGTTGGGACTGATGGGGCAAATGTGGCAGGTAATTTTACCGTGATGGCCTGGGTTTATAAAAAGGGAAGCGCAATAATGTGTGTTATCTGTAAATCTGATGACATTGGTAATTCCCAGAACTATTATCTTCGTCCCGGTGGCAACTCAGGTTTTACAACCGCCCCTTCTTCGTGGGTGGAGATAGCAACCCCTAACCCTTCACTTAATGAATGGGCACATGTAGCCCTTACTTATAATGGAAGCAAGCTTAGATATTATATAAATGGATCTCAAAACAACGAGATAGATGGATCAGGAACCCCTGAAACTGGCATGCTGCTGGCGATAGGAGAATTTGGGGAGTATGGAACTAACTATTGGAATGGGTATATAGATGACGCAAGGGTCTACAACCGCGCATTGTCTGCAGGTGAGGTTCAGAAGTTATATAACATGGGTAGATAGGAGGCCGGCGACCTGCCTGCCGGCAGGCAGGAATCCAGAAGCTCTACCAAATGGGCCGTTAGTTACAAAGGGCGCCCTTTGTAATATGTTGTGATACGGACTATTGTTAGGAGGATTTAGAATTTTTTTAATAATACTATGCCAAAAGAAAAACCAAACGAAGTATATTCTCTGCATCGCTACATTGATAATGAAGGTAAGCCGAATTTTAATAGAATATTCAGTGAAGGAGACTCGCCTTTATGGACGAGAAGGCATCTATGTCCGGATTTAGGAAGGATCTGGCATAATCAGCCGAGTGAAGTGCAAGATGTGATAGAAAGACATCTCTCTAAATGCGAAGATTGCATAAGTAAATATGGTAATAATGGTGCTGATAATATTACCGAGGATCCTCAGCGAGATTTACCATTTTAGCTTGTTTGGGGCATTACAAAGGGCATCTTTGCGTTTGCAAAGATGCCCTTTGTAATGGTAGTCTTAGCGAATGAATAATAGGGATTATAAACAATTTTGTGCGGGAAACTATTACCATGTTTATAATAGGGGAAATGGGAAAATGGATATTTTCAGAGATGACCAAGACTATTTCAATTTTATGAAACGTCTTATACTAACCCTAGGAGTGGAAAGTCCAACTTTACAAAGGGCATCTTTGCAAGGACTTAGAATACAACCGGTAGATAAGGATGCGTTTTCGGTAGTATGTTATTGTCTTATGCCTAATCATTTTCATCTTTTACTAAGACAGAATAAAAATTTATCGATAAGTAAGCTCATGACTAAACTTTGTAGTAGCTATTCTAAATATTTCAATAAGAAATATGATCATGTCGGACACTTATTTCAGGATCAATTCAAGGCAGTATTGATAGAAAATGATGAATATCTAACATGGCTTTCCGCGTACATACATCAAAATCCGAAGGTGGCAAGCATGGTGGATGACCCACGTCAATATAAATGGAGTAGTTATTCTGATTTCGCTGGATTAGACAATATTCTTGTATGTAATAAGGAGATAATATTAGATAAGTTTGTGGATTTAAAAGAGTATGTAACTTATGTTGAAGATGCCTACGAGCCTATTAGGCGGGGGAAGTTAATCGATAGATTTGATATAATTTTGGATTAATTACAAAGGGCATCTTCGCGAAGATGCCCTTTGTGTGGACCGATGGAACGGCATAATAAAAAAAATATTAGGAATTTTGTTATTGTGGCGCATATAGACCATGGAAAATCGACTTTGGCCGATAGGCTTTTGGAATTGACCGGAACGATTGAGAAAAGAAAGATGCAGGAGCAGTTTTTGGATACGATGGAGCTGGAAAGGGAGAGAGGGATTACTATCAAACTTCAGCCGGTAAGAATGTTATATAAATATCAAAATCCGAAATCCGAAATCTCAAACAAACCCCAAATACAAAATCATAATATTCAAAATAATTTAGGATTTAGAAATTCGGATTTAGAGTTTACAGATTCAGAACAAGAATTTGTTCTGAATCTGATTGATACTCCCGGACATGTGGATTTTTCTTATGAGGTTTCGCGTTCTCTGGCGGCGGTTGAGGGTGCAGTCCTACTCGTAGATGCTTCTAAGGGAATTCAGGCGCAGACGTTAGCTAATCTGCACTTAGCCCAAGAACAGGGTCTGACTATAATTCCTGCGGTGAATAAGATTGATTTACCCAATGCCAGAACGAAAGAAGTAAAAGAAGAACTTTCTAATCTGCTTGGCGTAGAAGAGGATGGTATTCTTGAGATTTCAGGCAAAACCGGAATGAATGTCGAGAAGATACTCGAGAGGATAATAAAAGATATACCGCCTCCCGGAAAGATGAATCATGAATTAAGAATTATGAATTATGGTCAAGAAGATCAGCTGAAGGCGTTAATCTTTGATTCAAGTTTTGATGTATATAAAGGGGTAATCGCCTATATAAGGGTCTTTAGCGGTTCAGTGAAAAGAGAGGACAAAGTTTTGTGTTTTGCAACAAAAACTAAATCAGATGTAATTGAGGTCGGATATTTTGCACCTAAGCTTAAACAGTGTGAAAAGCTTTCCGCAGGGGATATAGGTTATATAGCCACAGGATTAAAGGATCCCGGACAGGTTAGGGTGGGAGATACCATAACGAATCAATTTCCAATTTCCAATTTCCAATTTCCAAATAAAGAATTCCAGCCATTGGCAGGCTATAAGGAGCCGAGGCCGATGGTTTTTGCCAGTTTCTTTCCTGAGAATGCTGATGATTATGATTTGCTCAAGGATGCCCTTGGGAAATTAAAGCTGACCGATGCGTCCTTAACTTATGAACCGGAATCTTCGGCCGGATTGGGGAGGGGGTATAGACTTGGTTTTTTGGGGATGCTTCATATTGAAATAATATCCGAAAGACTAAAAAGAGAATCCGGTCTTCAGCTTGTAGTTTCAACGCCATCGGTTGAATATATCGTTAAGCTGAAGAATGGAGAAGAAGTGAAGATTCGTTCCGCCGCTTTAATGCCGGATCCGTCCAGAATTGAGAGTATCGCCGAGCCAACTGTAAATATTGAAATAATTGCACCGGCAAGCTATCTGGGAAGTGTTATGGATTTAGTCTCCCGTTTCAGGAATTCATATCAAGCTACGGAATATTTAGGCAAGGAAACTGTGGTATTGAAGTATAAGATGCCGTTAGCTGAAATAGTGACCGAATTTTACGACAAATTAAAAAGCGTATCCTCGGGCTATGCATCAATGAGTTATGAGCTTTCGGGGACCCAGATTTCTGATTTAGTCAGGCTGGATATTCTGATAGCCGAAGATATGGTAGAGCCTTTCTCAAGGATAGTTCCACGCGAGAAGGCATATTATGAAGGCAGGCAGATGGTTGAAAAGCTGAAGGAGATAGTGCCACCACAGTGGTTTCAGGTTGCTTTGCAAGCCGTAATTGGAGGCAAGATAATCGCCCGCGAATCAATAAAAGCCCGCCGTAAGGATGTTACAGGATATCTATATGGTGGAGATGTAACCCGGAAAATGAAGCTTCTTGAAAAGCAAAAGAAAGGTAAAGAAAGGATGAAAGAGAGCGGAAAAGTTAACCTACCTCAAGAGGTTTTCTTAAAAATGCTGAAAAGATAATTTTCAATTATCAATTTACAATTTCCAATCAATTCTCAATGAATCAATGTTTGAAAATTCAGAAATTATAAATTCAATAAAAATTAAAAATTCAAAAATTGAGAATTCCTCATAAATTCTTGTATAATTACAATAAAGGTATTAAGAGGAAGGCGACCATGCTCAGAGATACGAGGATGGCAACGATGATAGTAAATATTCGTAGAATTCTTTTGTTGTTGAACATGGAAGAAAATTTAAAAGTTTAAATATGCAATTGTTTAGATCTAAATGGCTATTAATAATATTGATTCCGGCAATTGGGTGGTTGGGATCTTCCTTTATTAAGATTAATCTACAGGACAATATAGTCAATAAGGAAGTTGTGGATTTAAATAAAGAGATTAGTTCTCTTGAAAGAAATAATAGCTACTTAAAAGATCTCATAGGCCGATTCAGTGAATATTTTATTGAAAGAGAAGTTCGGATAAAATTCAATTATATAAAATACGATGAACAGGTTGCAATAATTTTTAAAGATGAGAATGGACACGTTGCTTCCGTTTCAGAAGACATCAGTAAAATTTCTCCAGATAGTCCGAATTATTTGAAATGGTGGTATTGGCTAGTAGAATAATAGCGAATAATATTAATTTTATGCGGGTGTGGTTCAATGGTAGAACCTGCCTGCCGGTTTACCCGCCTCCGGAGGGCAGGCAGGCGCGACAATTATTGCGGGTGT
>Ga0209542_10008083_pt1 | contig 19772 bp, 18 predicted proteins | sample RifCSPhighO2_01_FD_184028 | JGI IMG/M metagenome (GOLD analysis project Ga0209542, IMG submission 184028) | Soil microbial communities from Rifle, Colorado - Rifle CSP2_plank highO2_0.1 (SPAdes) (version 2) | ecosystem: Environmental > Terrestrial > Deep subsurface > Rock core/Sediment ...
ATTGTTCGGGAGTTTCAATGACTTCGAGCTTATCGTTCCTCTTCAAATAGAACTCTTCCAGGAGAACTTGCGCATTCTTACTTAATCGTAGTTTTTGTGGCATGACTATCCATCGCCTTCTTTTTTCTATTTTTGAAAATCTATATTACGAAGTAATGGGTGTATTGTTTATATGGGTTGCGGTGGGCGTTTTGCTGTATTTGTTACTGTTTGGGGGTTAAATCCATAAACTTTATATAGCACTTATTAGTTTTTTGCGTTATGGTTACAAAACTATTTGTTATGAGTGATTCGCATGATGATTTAGAAGCTCTTGCACGAGCGTGTGATTTTGCTCAAGCTTCTCAAGCAAATGAAATTGTGTATTTGGGGGATTTTAGCTTGAGGCCGTATACACCCGAACAACTTAAACAAGTTATAAGCACACAAAATGTTCGTGCGTTTGTCGGTCAAAAACAAAAACACAATCTTGCTCAGCTTACTGCTAACAAAGATATTCTTGATCAATCAAAAATTCCTTATACTGTTATTCCTGGGAATTATGATTCTGATTTAGAAGCTGTCTTTGGTAATTTGAATCAGCATGGAAAGTCTCGTCACATTGGTGAAGCAAAAGTAACTTCCTATGGGGGCGCAGATGGAATTCCTCCACATTTAGCACTTTTAGATCAATTAGGTGAGTTAGTCCCGTATGACCATCGTAAACTTTATGCTTTGTTGAATTCAGAAGATCCAGACATAGTTGTGCTACACAATCCGCCTCATCAACTTCTTGACACGATGTTTAATGGTGATAAAGTTGGAACACCTGCAGCTACAAAATATGTTGTTGAAAATAAACCTGATCTTGTACTTTGTGGGCATATTCATGAAAGTGGTCCATATGGTCCTATGGGAGCTAATCCTGAACGAAGTGGTGGCTTAGCGGTTCTTTCTCATGCTGGGGATATGCGCACTTATGTTGTAAATCCGGGTAATCTTGGGCGATTCGAAATTGTTGATCCTCGTACGTTGGCTGCTGTCAAAGCTTTTCCATTTGGAACGTTTGCAGAAGTTCATCTTGAAGAAGATGGCACACCGCTTCGATTAGTACAATATTCTCTGATGGATAATGGAAAAGTGGGCAAAGTCAAAATTATTGGTGAAGCGGATTTTAGATAATTGTTTTTGCAATTTCTCTACTCATCCTCAAACTCTTCCGGTTGCACTCTTTTCTCGCACAATCCAACTATTTTTCCGTAAAAGAACTGCGCGTTATGGCTGCTTTCTTGCGCGGGCTCCTGATTTGCCTGTGGGATTCTTTTGTAGGTGAATTTTGTTCGTTTTCCTTTTTCTGTTTCAAAGATATGGAGAAGTATTTCTGCTTTTGTGAGCACACTTTGGTATACTTTCAGCAGTTCAACATCAATGATGCCTTGCTCAACTAATTTCGCGAATGCTTCAAGTGTTTTTCGATGTTCTTCTGGTGCCATTATGTCTATTCCTTTCGTCAATAAATACGCCTTTGCAGCATAAAAAATTGAATAATACGCATGAGATATTGCTGCGCTGTAATATGTATCGGCTTTTACGCCAAATCTGGTGACCTGCAATTCTTTGTCATCGCTCAGCTTTAGTATTATTGTGGACAAATTCAGCTCGTTCTGCGCTCGTGCCAAATAGATTTTATATTCGAAATCCATGATTCATTCCCTCTTTGATGATGTCATAAAATATCTGATGATTATGGACAGCGAAATGTTTTCGTGCTATCTGTTTTCCGAGATTTTCTTCCTTATTTGTCAGCATTTCAATCATTTCTGATTGCGGAATAACATAAATATCTGCCTCAATAAGTATCTTTAATTTTGCGCTGTTCGCTGATGCTTCTATCTGCTTTCTCTTTTCTTCGTTTTCAATAAATATTGCGATGTCGATATCTGATTCTTGCTTTTGCTTATTTACTGCGTAAGAACCAAAGACAACTATTGAATAAAAAGGTGTATCATCAGCTAACTCTCTTTTCAGCCAGCGTAACGACATTCTCATCATCTTGTTCATTCTCTTATCGTTGCATAGCGCAATATAATGGAACGAGCGGTCAATGTCTAAATTGAGGGTTAAAATTCCTGAGCGTCCTATATTCCTCTCGTTGAGCACTGCCTCAATCTTCAAACGATTTAGCGTTGCTGCTAGCATATTATTTGATTTTATTTTTGATTCGCTTTTGATGCTATTTCTTGTATGCTCTGCGAACGGCTTTTGCGCGAATACTTCGAAAATCTTGAGTTGTTTTTCAGTGAGCATGTTAACCACTTTATTGGTTTGTATAAACCATTATTATGGTTGTTTATTAATGTTGTGGTGGTGAGGTTGCTCAGGGCTCTCGAATCTTTTTATCTAATATATAGATGGTTTTATATAGAGGGTTTTCTCGTTATGTGTTATGATTGACAGACGCGGTGGTCCGATTTTTGAAGTACCAGCACTCGTGTGGATGTACGTAGGAGCAGTTTTTATTTGCTACGGAATTGCATCGAATGTGAATGTTGCTGTACCACAAACGCCTGTTCCGACAGAGCGTAGAACATATGAAGGTCATGTGGTTGGTGATAGTATTCTTCCTTCTGGTAATAACGCACGATATACATATACACTAAAGACTGATGCTGGTCCTAGAACTTTTCACTTCTTCGGTCCCGGAAAGGAGGTTCAGACGCTTGACAGCATGATTCGGGAGGACATGTATCTGCGCGTGGAATTAGATGTACCGAAAGGAACGGATCCTTGGCAGAACGATATCACTCGAGAAAATATAAACATAATTAAATAACTACTCATCCTCAAAATCTTCCGGTTCGAAGTCACCGAAGAAAATACCCTCGACAATTGTGTGCGTTTGGACGTCGCTTTTTGTGAAAACGGTGTGTACTTCTGCTTGCTGAAGTTCTTGAGTAATCAAGTCCGTTATTTTCTTCGCTTCATCGTTTGTGATGCCCTTGACATGGATGACGGCGTGTTTTATTTCGTTCTTGTCGATGTTGAATAATAATTTTGAGACATTCTTTTTGACTGCGGTGATATCCAACTGGTTTTCGACGCTTCCTTTTTCTAATTCGACGATATGCTTGTTTTCGATGGAAACGCGGTTTGTCCTGTAGTTTTCGTAGATTTGACCGTATGTACTGAGGAGCTTGCTGACGACTGCGTTTTGGGTGAATTCTTCGCTGAGAACGCCTTCAATTCGATCGGATAGAAAATCTTCTAGATGGTTTGTAATATGCATGACTTTGTCTAACATTTTGTTTATTTCTTTGAGGCATTTTTCTGCGTCATGGCCTACTAATTCGATTTTAATTCTATCAAGATTAAGCGTTAAACGGACGCTCCCTTTCGATTCTGTTAATTTTATGTCGTTTTTTTGCATGTTAAATGTGACATAGATTGGACTGATATCGTTTCTTTCGTATAGGTGGTTCGGGCTTATAAGCGTTTCGGATGTATTTCTTATGAATTCTACGCTCGCTGTTTGTTTGATGTTATGATTATAACGCATTCATTTACTTTACTGCGGCAACAATTATGGCGGCTGTCGGTCACACTGTGTGTGCCCTCCGCTCGGCTAAAGCCTCGCTCAGCACCATATAGTTGCCGCACGAGAATGACGAGAACGACTTTCGCTCCTGTTTCTCCCACAAAACGTTTTTAAACTCCCACCAGTTTTTCAGCTCTATGCAATTCGATTCCTATAAACCTGCAGAGATCGAGCCGATGCTTGTGACGATGTGGGAACGTCAGAAACTTCTTGAGCAGCTGCGTGCGCGCAACAAGGATGGCAAGCCGTTCTATTTCCTAGAAGGACCACCCTATACATCGGGACGAGTTCATCTCGGAACAGCATGGAATATGTCGTTGAAGGATATGTTTGTGCGTTATAAGCGGATGCAGGGGTTCAATGTTTGGGATCGCATGGGATATGACATGCATGGATTGCCTATCGAACATGCGACGGAAAAGAAACTGGGGATCAAGGGCAAGGATGACATTCAAAAGTTTGGCGTTGATAAGTTCGTTCGCGAATGTGAGAAACTATGCATTGAAAATATGCACCAGATGAATAAAGATTTCTTGCGTATTGGTTCGACGCTTGATCTGCAGAATGCGTATCAATCGATTACACGCGATTTTATTAGCGGCGAATGGATGCTCATCAAGAAAGCGCATGAGTCTGGACGGTTATACGAAGGATTGCGTACGATGCACTGGGATATGGCAAGTGCTACTGGTGTTGCGAAACATGAATTAGAGTATAAATCGGTCACAGATACTTCTGTCTATTTGAAATTGAAGTTGCTTGATTCAGTTGCAAAGCATGATTCGAAGCATGGCTCATCGAATCGTTATTTACTCGTTTGGACGACGACACCCTGGACACTTCCTTTCAATCTCGGTGTCATGATGCATCCTGATCTTGATTACGTGGTGTGCAGCGTTAATGGCGAAGAATGGGTTGTTGCCAAATCGCGCGTAGCTCATGTCATGCAAAAAGCTAAAGTCAAAGATTTCAAGATTGTATCTGAACATAAAGGAAATCATTTTGCTGGATTGAAATACGTTCATCCATTTGGTTCAGACATCCAATTCCCGCAGAAGCCAAAATTGCATACAGTCTTAATCAATTCGGAATATGTTGATGATAAATCGGGAACGGGTTTAGTTCATTGTGCGCCGGGCTGTGGACCAGAGGATTACGAAGTTGGACATGCAGCAGGTTTGCCAGCATTTAACACAACCGATGAAAAAGGTGTCCTGCATCATGTTGGACCGTTTACAGGATTTATTGCACGAAAGAGTGATCCGGAATTTATTCGACTTTTTCAGGATAATGGTTCAGTAGTTGCACTTGAAAAATATACGCATGACTATCCGCATGATTGGCGATCGCATGAGCCGGTCATCTTCAGAGCGACACGACAATGGTTCTTCAAGGTTGAAGATCTTAAAACAGAAATGATTGCAGCGAATGATGCAGTCACCTGGCATCCTGATGCTGGTTACAATGCGTTTAATTCGTGGTTGGAGAATTTGCGCGATAATTCGATTTCAAAACAACGTTTCTGGGGTACGCCTCTTCCGGTGTGGAGAAATGTTGACAATGATGCTGATTACTTTGTTGTTGGTTCAGTTGAAGAGCTTGAGCAGCTGACGGGCAAGACTCTCAAAGAGTTGCATAAACCCTGGATTGATGATGTTGTTATTGAAAAGAATGGCAAAACTTATCGACGAGTTCCTGATGTTCTTGATGTTTGGGTAGATGCAGGAACAACGAGCTGGAATTGTCTGTATTATCCTGTCCGAAAAGATTTGTTTGAACAGTTTTTTCCGGCTGACTTTATTCTTGAGGGTAAAGATCAAATTCGTGGATGGTTTAACCTATTGTTAATTGCGTCGTTTTTGGCGCTGAAACGGCCGAGCTTCAAGGCTGTTTACATGCATGGTTTTGTGACGGATTTCGAGGGCATGAAAATGTCGAAATCTCTTGGCAATGTTATTGCTCCTGATGAAGTTATTAACAAGTACAGTGCGGATGCGTTCCGTTATTACTCTGTACAAACGCCTGCAGGCGAAGACATGAATTTTAAGTGGGACGAAGTTGGATTAAAACATCGACAGCTTGGTGTACTTTGGAACATTCACAAATTGTTGCTTGATCTCTGTAAAGACGTTTGCATTAATCCGTTTACATTAGATGCGCGCATGATGGATATGCAGCTCGACATTGCTGAGCGCGTTATGTTTTCAAAATTACATTCGACGATAAAGACAGTGACGAAATTGTTTGATTCTTATAAGTTGGACGAAGTTGTTGAGCCGATTGAGCAGTTGTATCTTTCGTTGAGCAGAGACTATATTCAGCTCGTTCGCGAGAAGATGAGCAGCGGTGAACAATCGGACAAGGAAGTTGTTGCATATACTGTTGGACGTGTGCTCCTTGAAACACTCAAGATGTTTTCGACGGTTGTGCCGTTTGTTACGGAAGCGATTTATCATAATTTGCGAAACGAGTTTAAGTTGAATGAAGAAAGTATTCATCTCCTCCATTGGCCGAAAGTAATTGAATCTCTCATTAACGCAGGATTAGAACGCGACATGGCGATTACTCAGGATTTGATGAGTGCGGCTGCGCATGCACGTGAACGTATCGGCATTAATGTGCGGTGGCCGTTGAAAGAATTGGTTGTTGTTACATTAGATGAAAATACAGCTCGTTCAGTTGAACATTTGCGCGATGTCATCAAACAGCAAGTGAATGCGAAAGAACTGACGATCGTTGAGAAACTCGCAGGAGTTAAACAGAATGTAACACCCAATCGCTCGAAACTTGCGCCGAAATATGGTGCGCTCATTCCAAAAGTTCTTGCTCAATTTGGATTGGAAGATTCTGAGACATTACTTCGAAATGTAGGTGCGAAAGGTGAACATACATTTATGGTTGATGAGACAAACGTACGCGTTACTCGAGAAGATATTGTTGTTGAAGATATTGTTCCTCATCCTTATGTTGCGGCAGCATTCAAGACAGGCGTTGTGTATTTGAATCAATCTCGAACGGCTGAACTTGATGCTGAGGGTTACGCACGTGAAATCATGCGACGGGTTCAGGCGCTGCGTAAAGATGCTGGACTTATAAAACAAGATAGGATTGTTCTGTATTTGAAAACTGGCCAGAAATTAAAACAGATGCTTGAGCCTCTTGAAAGAGATATTGCGCAGAAAGTTGGGGCTTCGAAGATTAAGGTTGATATTTTGGATCCAGCGAAGAAGCATGCGCATGTTTCTCAGGAGAAAGTGAAGACTGAGGAATTTGTGGTTTATTTTGATAAGATGTGAAACTTTATATATAATCACACATTTACCTTTTCTTATGCGACGGCTTCTCTCAGTGTTTTTAGTTTTAATTCTCTTTATTTCTATTGCCTGTCAACGATCTATCCCATCATTATCTGAAAATCAAACTCCACACTCTATCTCTGAAACTTCATCATTACTTGACAATAATCCTCCAAAAAATTTACTTGATAACTTTCGTTCTTACTCCATGGCTTTTGTTATTTTTACTAATTCTGATTATCCTACTGCTCCTGATACAATGATTTCCGTGATACGAAACGTTCAACAGCAATTCAGTAAAACTTTTAACAGAATGACTTATGGTCGAATTACCATTGATACTTCAGACGATATTTTTATTGTTCATTTAGGTAACCAAGATTTTAATTCAGGAAATTCGCTTGCAGATTTATCAAAAGATATAGATGTCATGCTTCAATCATTCGATAAACTTAATTCTTACGACTATATTACGATTTTTCATACCTGGCCTGCTGGCGATTCTGTTGATTTTCATAAAATTGTCTATGATACAAACTCTAAACTTAGGGGAATTAATTATATTGGCTCGATAGCTCTTAATTCTCGTCTTGAATCTGATATTATTGACCAGGTTACATTAGCTTTGCTGCATGAAACTTCTCATGAATGGGGTGCTTATGAAGGTCAAGAACTTGGGATTCTTAATGATGGAACTCACTATCATGCGAATGTTGTCGCATCTGATCCTTTGGGTGGATGCCCATGGTTTATTTCTGATGGCAAAATAGACTGTACCTACTATAAAGCCAATGATAGAGAGTTTCTTGACACTACATTGTTTGTTATGGGTATAATTCCTGAATCTGAAGTGGATCCTATTTTAATTGTAAATTCAGATGGAACTTCTACAAAAGTTCCTATTCAAAATATTGTTGAGGCATCACTTCGCCGATCAAGTCTGACTGGAATTGCACCTACTGATTTAGATGGCGATGGAACATTAGATTGGCAAGAAAATCAAGGTGTTAGTGGTCGTTTTACTGACCATCTACGATCAGATGCTTCTTCTCCCTTATTATTTCCGGATGATGGTTGTCTTGATACTGATGAGGGATTATCTCTCTCTGTTCGAGGTACTACTGGATCAAAAGGTGATACGTATCAAGATATTTGCTTTGTTAGGGAACCATCAACAGATACCAGATCTGTCATAAATTGTGATGAGTCTAATTGTTATCTTAAAGAATATTATTGTGACTCGGGGCATGTGATCTCTGTGGACGTTTCGTGTTCTGATAATGATCTCAGTTCTTGCACTCAAGGGGCATGTATTCGCTAATCTTTTCAGCAACCTTAATTAATCGGTACTTTACTGATAAGCTCATGAAGAACATCCTATTCTACAAATACGTTCGTATAGCTGACCCACTACAATGGAGAATTGCGCACCAAAAGTTGTGCGATAGCTTGAAACTCAAGGGTAAAGTACTTGTGGCGACTGAGGGTATTAACGGATGTCTTTCTGGTGAAGATTCTGCGGTTGATGACTATAAGAATGCTCTTCGGGCTGATTCATTGTTCCATGACGTTGAATTTAAAGAACGGGTTGTTGATGGGCACACGTTCCGCAAGATGATTGTGCGTGTGCGTGATGAGATTGTGACGTTCAGACAAAATGTTTCGCCGGATGCACGTGCGCCCTACATCGAGCCGGCAGAACTGAAGAAGCTTTACGAGGATAAATCTGAATTTTACATTATTGATGCGCGTAACAACTATGAAAGTCAAGTGGGGAAATTTGAAAACGCGATTGCACCTAACATTGAGACATTCAGCGAGTTTCCTCGAGCAGTTGCGGAATTATCGCACTTGAAGGACAAACAAGTTGTTGTGTACTGTACGGGCGGCATACGCTGCGAAAAAGCAAGCGCGTTCATGCTCGAGCAGGGTTTCTCTAACGTACGGCAATTGCATGGCGGTATCATTCGCTATGGTGATGTGTGCAGTTCTGACCATTGGGAAGGAAAATGTTTTGTGTTCGACGAGCGCGTTACACTTGATATTGACGAGAAGAATACATGCTTGCCTATTACTGATTGTCTGCACTGCGGTGATAAGTCGGGCAAGTACTACAACTGTGCGAATGTAGAATGTGATAAGCGGTTTATTGCGTGCAAGAAATGTATCGTGCAGACGAATAGATGTACAGAATGTAAGTGATTGCTTTGCTAGATTCTTTTAAAACTAAATTTACTTCGACTTGACATTTAATTAGGTCATGGGGACATGCAATACGACGAACGTCGTCGGGATGTTACACTCTTTGCTGATTAAAGTATAGATTGTCGAAATAGTTATTATCTCTTAAAGTTAAACTAAGAATTACTGTTTTTCTTCGCCGAAATCTTCTGTACTTTCTGTTTCTTTTGCTTCCAATTCGTCAGCTTGTGATTCGAACTGTTCTGTCATCTCTTCGCTGACTGTTTTCTTTGCTTTCTTCTTGCCTTTCTTTGGAAGGTTTTCGTCAGCCTGCAAACCTGTCTCTTCCTTTGGTTCAGCTTCTTTTTCTTCCTTTGCTTTGACTGCGCGTCCTTCGCGTGCAATTTCGACATTCTTGATATCAAATGCTCGTAATGGGTAGACTTTTGTTAATCGCTTCTTGATGTTGTTTTGGATACTGTGGTTAATGACTTTCTGGATGAATTCGATAAATGTTGATTCAGCAGCTTCGCGTGCGACGCCATTTTTCATGCTCTCGCGCAATGCACTTTCAATAGAACGAACTGTTTTCTTAATTGTGATTGCGATTGGCTTGACACGGATATTCTTGCTGTCCTTGGTTGTAACGACAAAGCTTTCATCTATTCTGCTTGTGTTACGTCGCGTGATTTTTCGGACGCTTGGTGGCGTTAAATAATATCCAGTTAATTCTGTGTGGAAGTTTTTGCCTGCATACGAATTAATTTTGAATGTTAGATAGGAATTTTGGTCACGCATGTTGTCTGTAATGAGCTTCAAATTAGCGTGGGTTATTCTGCCAACTGCGGATTCAGGTTCTGAGACGAATGTTTCGCCGAGAACGACTGCGTTTTGCTCTTTTGGAGCTATAATGGAATACCAGTCTTTTCGCTTTGTTTTTGTTACTTGAACTGCTTTTGCCTTCATGTTAGGGCTCGAAAATGGGGGGTATTTAAAAGGCTTGCGGTTGCTAAGTACGTAATTAGTCTAATAACTTTATCGCAATAATCTCCTCCTTTGTGGCTTATTGAATTATCCCTGCGGCAATACTATTGGTGGCAGTCGGTCACACTGCGTGTGCCCTCCGCTCGGCTGCGCCTCGCTCTGCACCAATATATTGCCGCACGAGAGTCACGAGAACGGGCGTCACGGAGGTACTTAGAAGTGCTCTTCTGGTACCTCCTCAGGTTTCTTCGGAGGAGATTATTGCACTTTTTTACGGAACTCAGCGCGATGTTATAGCACGATTATGGTGTCTTCTTTCGCTCTTCTGGGCGTGGTATTTTAACGCCATTTGGAGCGATTGCGATATTGTACCTCAAATGCGGGTACTTGAACTGTATGTACTGGACTCCGTCTATTTCGACGACAACGGGCGCTGGCCTGGGAGCTTTGTCTTCTGGTGACGATCCAAAAACATCGAGAGAAACAAGAGTTTCGTTTATACTTGTTACATAGAATTTTCCATGAGATAAACCTACTCGTTCAATTATATCGCGTTTACCCTCGATGTTCCATTGTTCATCGACGCCGTACTGCACTAATGTTCCACCTGTAAATTCTGTGCTTAACGCTATACTTACGAGCTGTGCCAGGCCGTCCGTTGTATCGTTTGATGAGATGAGGCCGCAGCTTATTTTCCGTTCGGCTGTTTCTTTTATTGCTGTGCTGCTGTACGGATGTAATCGATCTGCGATGGTTCTTAGAATTCTCATCTATTTCTAGTAGGTTTTCGACAATATAAACTTGGGTGCATACTCTATATGCTATTTTACACGTCCAAATTAACTACATCTTTCCCGTGCTTCATGATGAATGCGCGGCGCGGCTGGACTTCTTCGCCCATAAGCAGTGCAAAAATTCTGTCGGATTCCACGGCGTCTTCTATGACGACTTGCTTGAGAATACGTACGGTTGGGTCCATGGTTGTTTCCCAGAGTTGTTCTGGGTTCATTTCGCCTAAACCTTTGTAGCGCTGAATTGCAGCGTTTTCTTTGCCTACTAACGCTTGCTCTTTTTCGCGATCGTTGTATGCGTATGAAATTGTTTTGCCTATCTTTATTTTGTATAATGGTGGCTGTGCGATGTAAATGTAGCCAGCTTCAATCAAGGGTTTCATATAGCGATAGAAGAAAGTGAGCAGAAGTGTACGAATGTGGCTGCCGTCGACATCTGCATCGGTTGCGAGGATTATTTTATGATACCGTGCGTTGCCAAGATTGAATTCTTCCTTGATGCCTGTGCCGATTGCGGTGATCATTGCTCTGATTTCAATATTTTCGAATATTTTGTGCAATCTTGCTTTTTCAACATTAAGAATTTTACCTCGCAATGGAAGAACTGCTTGAAATTCTCGGTTTCTTCCTTGCTTTGCGCTGTTGTGGACGAAAATTCCTGACGCAAGCGCGAAATTATGTGTTCCTGGTACTTCTATGTCGTAGACATCCATTGTTTCATCAAGCCATTCTATGCTCTTTACTTTGTGATTGTAATTTTTGACGGCTTCTTTGAGTTTGTTTTCGTCATTATTAAAGAAACGACCAAAAAATGTCTTGTAGGATAGTATACTTCTGTTGTTTTCTGATCTTCTTTGATCTTCAAATTCTTGAATGTCTATCTCTTTCTTTTTGTCATATATTGCTCGCAAGACTTTGATTGTGCTTTCGTAGCACGCTTTGTTGTATGTTTCTTTGCGTTTCATTCTAAATTCGGGCGTCCATTGCTCTTTTGTTTTGCTGCTTCGCCATGCTCTAAGCTCACTATTCCATTGCTTCTTTGCTACTTCAGAAAGCATTTTCTTTGCTTCGGGATGGGCTTCGAAGAATTTTCTTGTTTTTTCGGATTGTATTCTTCTGTTTTCGTTTGACGCCCAGTACTTTTGCTGAGCTTCGCTGAGTATTTCTTGTGATTTCTTCCTGTAACTCTCGTTTGAATTATAATAATTCAGGAATTTTTGCACCATGAACTTTTTGTATTCTTCGTTTTCCCATTGCGCTTTTGCGCGTTTGCTTAATTCCTCTTTCATAACACTTATTTTCTTGCGTATATTTTCTCTGAATTCTGGGCTTTGTCTTATAACTCTTAATTTTTCTTTCACATCTTCGCGTGAATGGAGTTTATAGATTAGATTTTTGTGTAAAGTCATATGCTCTTCTTTTGTCAGTCTGCAAATATTTGACGGGTTGTTATTGAGCTTGTTGAAATCTTTGTGATGACGATGGCTTCCGTCGGTCAATCCATATATGTTGTTTCTTAGATTGTAGTCGTCTGCAAGCATATGTGTGAATTTCCACTTGTGCACTGGATCGTACACCATTTCATAGCCGTCGATTGTAATTCTGCCACCTATTTTTGACACTTTTTTGTTGAGCGGCATGAGTGAATCGTCTTTCTTTAATTCGGCTGCGTGTTTGTATATCTTATTTCTGAGCATAAATAAATGGTCTGGTGTGCATACTATCTCTTCATTGTTGTCTAAAATTATTTTGATTACTTGGGTATTTGATTTTGTTTTTCGTGGATTTGTTATTTTTTGGATTCCTATACTTCCGTCATCCATAATCGTGTAGCAGTAGTTTTCTTTGCCTTGATTATGTTCCTCTATTAGTTCGTTGAATGAGATGTTTCTTCCGTCTGCACATGCTATTTTTGTATCTCCTGAGAAACAGCCTCCAGCTGAATCGCCTTCGCAAATAAAGACTTCACACTTTGCTGGGTCTTTGTTACTGCAGTCTGCTAATTTGCCGGGCAATGAACCGCCTTCGAAGACGCCTTTACGAGCGAGCTCTTTTGCTTTACGAGCTGCTTCACGTGCGCGCATTGCTTCTTCACACTTTGCGACGATCATTCGTGCATCTGCAGGATGCTCTTGTAAGTATGTACTTAATCCTTCGACGACAAGTGATGTAACGATGCCAGCAATTTCGGCGTTGCCGAGCTTTGTTTTTGTTTGGCCTTCAAATTGTGGATTTGGAAGTTTTACTGAGATGATCGCAGTCAAACCTTCACGGACGTCTTCGCCGGAGAAGTCTTCGATCTCTTTCTGCTTATTTTGTTTGACTGGCTTGTTTGGCTTCCTGTCGCTTGATCGAATGTATGTATTAATGACTCGAGTTAATGCACTCTTGAAGCCGCTCATGTGTGTGCCGCCTTCGTGCGTGTTAATGTTATTCGCGAATGAATGTGTATTCTCCTGATATGCGGTTGTGTATTGCATTGCGATTTCAAGTTCAACAGCATCTTTCTTTTTGGTGAAATAAATAACCGGATGTAACGTTTGTTTGCCTTTGTTTAAGTGTTGGACGAACTCGCTGACGCCGCCGGCATACTTGAATACTTCTATTTTTCGTTCGTTTCCTGGTGTTCGTTCGTCTGTAATTGTAATTTCGATGCCTTTGTTCAAAAATGCAAGTTCTCTCAAACGAGTTGCAAGTGTATCAAAGTTGAATGTTGCCTCTGGAAATATTGCGGGGTCAGGTAAGATCTGTACTTTTGTGCCGGTTTCTGTGGATGTGCCTATTTCTTCAACTCCCGTGACGGGTCTGCCAGCATCGTATTTTTGGTAGTAGAGTTTCCCGTTGCGTTTTACCCAAACTTCGAAACGGATGGACAAGAAGTTTGCGACGCTGATACCTACACCGTGCAAGCCGCCGGAGACTTTGTATGTATTGTTATCGAACTTGCCGCCTGCATGCAATTCAGTCATGACGACGGTTAACGCACTGATCTTGAGCTTTGGATGTGGTTCGACTGGAATGCCGCGGCCGTTGTCTTCAACGCTGACGGAGCCGTCGGGATGGATGATAACGATTACTCGTGTACAATAGCCCGCTAATGCTTCATCGATACTGTTGTCGACTGCTTCGTAAATTAAGTGGTGCAGTCCGCGGAGCGTTGTGTCACCTATGTACATGCTCGGGCGTGTACGGACTGCGTCGCGGCCTGCAAGAATTGTGATATTTTCTGCGCCGTATTCACTTTTTTTTGGCGTTTGTTCTGCGTTTTGTTCCATTGTTTTTACGTATGTAATTAGTCTAATATCCATTCTTCTGCAATGTCAGAAATGTTCTCATTTCTGATCATGCTCAAGAATTTGCTAATTCTTGACAACATGTTGTTCTCCTCAATGGCAGCGACGGTCACAATTGCGATTGTGCCCTCTTCCGCTCGCTGCGCGAGCTCCAGCGCGCCACGGAGAACAACATGCTCAAAAATCCGTAGATTTTTGGCACCTCAGAAATTTGTAAATTTCTGTTGTTTTTGCTCTAAACGAACTACTAACTGATTACGTTTTTTCGTCGGTTTTACGTTAGAAAAAAGATTAGCAGTTGCTTTATAATAGTTTCTACTGTTTAAGCTCTATTTTGGCTTACATTTAATCAGAGGTTTTAGGCCTCTAAAAATAGAAAAAAAGACCCTATTGGGTCACAATTCTTCTTCGAAAGATTCGTCGTCGTAGCCTTTCATAAAGCCGGATTCACCTGAAGTTAATTCATCGTCTTCTACTAGTAGAATCCGTGCGTCTTCCTCGTAGAAATCTTCCTTGTTCACCCATTCTTTCTGCTCGATGTCCTGTACTCTCATAAATTCACCAGTTTTCATACTCCCACCCCATCCACCACTTATTTCTTATAAACACGAACGAAGAAATATATAGCTTTTGATTATAATTTATAATTAAATAGAAGAAATAAATTAAAAGCCTACTATCACAAGACTCGTGCGGACATATTTCTAATTTGCATGACAATTGTCAGCATTCTGTAGAGCATGATCGCATCTTTTACTCCTGCCGATGTTTTCAAGTGGTTCGTTATTTTCTCGTCGATTGCATCTTTCTGCTGCTTCAGTTTAAACAATCCTTCATGAGTGAACTTGTAATGCAGTTCGAAAAAGCTCCTGAAATGCTCATTTGTTAATTGGCATATTGAAATGACCACGTCAGATGGTGCATATGAGGTATTGTTTGCAATATATTTGCACATTCCCTTGTACTCGTCCCCGATCTCTTCTAATATACAAACTAAGTAGTATATGAGGGTTGTTCTCTTGTGGTCGTGATATCCTTTCTTGTTCAGAAGCCTTTCACAGAAGTTTGTAAATTTATTGATGAGTGTATCATATTTCGCTAGCTCTGCAAATTTTTCTTTGTCGTTTTCCTTTAATGCATCGTGTACATTTTTCCCCAACTCGATCAACATAAAGAAAACTCTTTTGAGGATTGCATCGAATTCAACATCGCGTCCGAATGTTATGTCTCTGAGCGTTAATGATGTGGGTGATTTGTTTACTACTTCATATCCCATCAATTCATCTAAACAATCTTGTACAAGCTCTGTGACTTTTGGGTCTTTGAATGTGACTTCGACTTCGTCATATCCATACTTGTATAGAACATCGATTGAGCGACGAAGAAATCTTGATGAATCTTCCAGAGCGATTTGAGTCTTTTCCATTAATGGTTCGTTATCTGGCGAGACGACAAGCTTACTTCCTTGAACTTCTACATCAATGTCGTTCCCTTTCTTTATGCCTTGGGCATCTGCCCATTTCTTGGGTAGTGAAATTAACAGTGTCGAATCGGCAATTTGTATAACTTTTCGTTTCATATATAATTCACCTATTTACTTAAATAAGTGTACTAATATATATATATTTTGTTTTTATTTAATTTTTTGGTGAGAAGTTTAAACTTTCTGTCATTTTAATCTTTCAACAAATTTTTGAAGGTTACGGCGTAGCTGTTCTCTCTTATTTCCTCTTACAATGTGGATGTTGCTCAAATCTACTCTTCCATTCCCAAGCAAAAACCTAAAATTCTTGTCTTCTGGGTCGAATCCATAGCTCCGAACAACAGTTGCTCGTTCGTCGTAGTTTTTTGCACCTGACGATTTTAAGTCTGCAAGGAGCGTTGCTACTCTTCCTGATTGATAGATCGTAACCACAGGTTTTTTCTTATACAATGAAACGAGTGCTTCTTCAAGTGTTCCTTCTTCACCGTTCACCACAACTGTTAAATCTGCTACTGCGCCAAGATACCACCTTCTTAATTGTCCGTCTTTTCCAGCGTTTATTACACGAAGTGTTCTCTTTGCTCCCCGTTGATCTGGATCAACTGTTGCAGCGTGCAACGCAACTTCATAATCTTGATGTGGGTCCGCTCCCTGAGATTGTAGCGCAAAGAACTTATCCGGAATATGATCTGCGTCCTTTGTATGCTGTGTATTGTATACTTTTTCAGCTTCTGGGCTGCGACACCATGCTAAGACTCCTTGATAAATATGAACTCCTACACCCTTGCTTCCACCGGTTGCGATGTGTCCTCCTTTTCCGTTTTCAAGTAGCGATCGCAGGTTGTATCCAACATGGTGTCCTATCTCGTGACTGTAATGGTCTCTTTCTGGCTCTTTAGCGCCGATAGCTGCTATAATGGGTGGCTTAAACCTTGCTCTGATTTCTGTTATGACAGTGTCTGATATATCTTTCTCAAAATCTTGTGGATCTTTTATAGTATCGACCATGGTTAATTTCTCGTATATATCTTAAAGTTTGTTGTGCTTGCGGTTCCCAATTCTAACTCTTGTGGAAGCTTCTCGGGATTTTTGCATCCTATTGATGCGCCTACTACTGATCTTGGATTATATTTTTCTACTTCTGCCATTACTTGTAATAGTGTTCCTCCTGTTTGAACGTAATCTTCTACTACTAAAACATTTCTGTTTTTAATCATCGCTATTATCGAACCTTTTTGATTCGGTAACATTCGCGCTTCGGTATCTCCACGTCGTGGTGAATATCTAATATATCCAGATTGTAAATCTAACAATGATGCTAACGTTTGAACAATTTCAAATGATCCACAGGCGCATCCAATAATAGCCTGGGGTGCAAGCAATTCTGCATCAAGATTGGGACTCAGAGCATATTGTTTTAGATAATTTACAGCAAATCCCTGTATGTGCGTCGCATTCATTGATGGATTTTCTGCAAATCTTGTTTTTCTCTTGAATTCTACGCCCGCATCATCAAGTGCCATTGCATCTGTTTCGATTTTTCCTATTTGCTTTCTTACTTTTGTTGCTTTTTCATTCTTGCCTATGTCCATTTCTAAACCTGTTGTATGTAGATCTCCCAAAAATCTTCGAGCATATCCAACAATTCGGTCAAGCATTAATTCTGATCTTGTTCTTATTGCAGATGGCACTCTATCTTCTAGGAGTGCATCGTATAATGCTTGGAAACCATAATAGAGAGCTGCTCGCGTCCTATCATCGGACTTTACAGAACGTGCCTTGAGGTACCAATCTCGCCATGTTCTTACATCTTCGGCAAATATTTCGTCCTCGTTAACAGATCTTTCTACATCCACGTCTTTTATTGCCATTAATGTCTTTACCAACACATCCAACTGCATGTCCGTAGACTTCGTATGTCTTCTTTTCCTAGTCATTTTAGTTCTTTATTTTAATCTACTTTTAAGTAACAACTTATTGGTGGGTTTGTCGTCTGCTTATAAACATTTCGTCTATTTATGCTTATTTTATCGAGTGCAAATCATGTTTGAACTACATGTTTTTTTCACACTCTTTTATTCTAGAAATCACTTTACGTTTCTTTTTGCAAACTCTTCGATCGTTAACTTTCCTTTTTCTGCCCGGATGACGTATTCTGTTTCACCATTAAATTCGGTTAATCTTGTGACAATACTTGGCAGAATAATATGTTCGCCACGCACCGTCACATTCGTAATCAGTTCGTTTTGTTCGGATGCCAGCTTTTGATTAATCATCTTTTGTGCAGCGTTGTTGTTTGAGGTTTGCATGCGCGCTTTCGTCTCTTCAAATAAAAACCGTGCAATCTTGTCTGCGACATCTATTCCGGTTGCCTGAGTGATTCCTTGCAGGCCAGGTGAAACGTTTGCTTCAATTACGACTGGGCCTTTCGCACCGCGCAGCATGTCAACACCACATATGTGCGCGCCTAACGCTTCTGCGGTTTTCAGTGCAATCTTTTTTTTCTTCTGCATCGAGCGTATATGCTTTTCCTTTTCCGCCCGCATGAATGTTGGCGCGTTTCTCTCCGTCTTTTGCAACGCGCATCATGCTTGCGACGACATCGTTACCTACGACGAACGCACGGATGTCAACATCTCCGCTGTCTAAATACTCTTGAAGGATAAATGGCTGTTTCAATGCGCCTAGTGCGTCCAGCATTGAACTTGCGCTTGCTTGACTGTCTGCAATCATGACGCCTTTACCTTGTGTGCCCTCAGGCATTTTCATGACGATAGGATAATTCATTTCATCAAGCATTTTCTTTGCTTCTTTTGTTCCTGCTGCAACATACGTTCGAGGCATAGGTATGTTGCGCATTTGTAATTCCAAATGTGTCAGCAACTTGTTATGGACGATAGAAAATGCGAGCGGCTTAATGGGCGTATAACATTTGTCGCTGATCAAATAACTCATAGCCTGCAGCAAATTTGCGTATCGAAATGACCCTTTGATGTATATGCAGTCGTATTTTTTAATTGGTTTGCCATTGTGATAGATGCCTGCTTCGGGGCCGATTTTTACTTCCATCTCTTTCAGTGGCAGCATGTCGACATCCTGAAAATACTTTTTCATTGCGTCTGCTGTCCACTCAGAACTTTTGCTTCCCAATGAAATGATCGCTGCACTGTATTTTTTGTCCATGTGTTTCACACTTAAGCTCATGAGCTTTTGGTGCCTTAAAAACCTGCTGGTTGTTAAGACTTTAACGGGTCGATTAGAAATTTTCCTTTCTTAAGAATGTTTTGTCCTATCAGGACAGGATATGTCATGTGGCTGCGTGGCGCTAATGTAAACTCTTCCATGTGGATGGAGCCATTCATGATGATTTTGGCGCGAACGATCGGGCGGATTGATGTGCCGTGCGAGGATCGTACTACTTGCTTTTTCTTCATGATTGGGCCGAGTTTGAGTTCGCGTGCAACTGTACTATCAATACTGCTCTTGGTTGCGCCGGTATCGATGCGGGCGACGACTGTTTTTTGCTTTTCGCCGAGAATTGTGACTTTCTCTACAAGACCGAGAACTGGACGTTTAGACATGGATATTCTCTTGTTTGCTGGTCTTTTAAAGGTTTCGTCTGCCAGTGGTACTAGGCGAAGTACCCTACAGTGAGGTATTGCTTCGCAAACCTCACGATACTAACTATCTATTATTTTGTTTAAATATATTATGATCCTGTCTATTTTAGGTAAGTCTTGGGCAACCTTTATATACCTCTTTTAGACGCGCAACTCATACCATTATCGAGGTGGAACCATGGCACAACAGATGCAACCTATATTTATTTTACCGGAAGATACACAGCGGACGACAGGCAGAGATGCACAGCGTATCAATATCATGGCAGCGAAAGCTGTTGCACAAACGGTGCGCACTACTCTTGGTCCGAAAGGAATGGACAAGATGATCGTCGATAGTATGGGCGATGTGACGGTTACCAATGATGGTGTTACTATTCTTGAAGAAATGAAGATTGAGCATCCTGCAGCGAAGATGGTTGTTGAAGTTGCGAAGTCACAGGAAGACCAGGTGGGCGATGGAACGACGACGGCAGTTGTACTTGCGGGCGAATTGTTGAAACTTGCTGAACATCTGTTGGATCAGAATATTCATCCGACGATCATTGCG
>Ga0209542_10008084_pt1 | contig 19767 bp, 20 predicted proteins | sample RifCSPhighO2_01_FD_184028 | JGI IMG/M metagenome (GOLD analysis project Ga0209542, IMG submission 184028) | Soil microbial communities from Rifle, Colorado - Rifle CSP2_plank highO2_0.1 (SPAdes) (version 2) | ecosystem: Environmental > Terrestrial > Deep subsurface > Rock core/Sediment ...
AATTTCTTTAATTACAGACAGCTTATAAATTCTGTCTTCCTCTATTTTCTTTGCCTTAAGAGAATCTTTTTGCAGGAAGTCATTTCCCAAAGATAGAAGAATAGCGATTGATCCTATTGTGACGGTGATAAACAAAGCAATTTCCATAGATGTTCAATCCACCTTCGCTAAAGCTGCGGCGGACTCAGGCGGATTTATGTTTTGAGAGTTCTGAAAGCTTATCTCCCATAGTTTTACTTCCTATAACGATAATATAAGTTCCGATTACAAAGAAAATTTGCCGAATGAGCAACAGAAGACTAAGCTCTTGATTTTGTGAAACCTGAATATATAAATCAATAGCATCCGCAATAATTGCTAAAGCTAAAACAAATGTCCCAATTCCGATTGTTTTAAATCCCACTGCCAAAATTCCCGTTACGAATTTTTTGACAAAACGAGCCATTATTATTGCAGCAGCAATTGCTGCGAAAGCAGATATGAAAGAAGCTGATTCAATCAAAATAGGCATCAATTTGGCGTAGTCCATTTACAAAATATTACTGCATTTTAAGAGCTTGTTTTACCTTGTTAACCAGATCCTGAGGCTCGACTTGATATTTAAATATATAATCCATTGCTCCATTATTTATTGCTTCTTTTACTAATTCTTCCTGACTGAAATTTGAAAGTATAAGAACCGGAATACGCTGTGTATGCGAGTCCATTTTTAGAGTTCTTAAAACTTCATTTCCGGAGATATCCGGGAGAACCTGATCTAAAAGTATCAGGTTCGGTTGTTCCGAGCGGGCCTTATTAATGCCGCTTTGCCCATTCAAAGCAAAAACAGTCTCCAGCCCTGCTTTTTGCAGCGCAGTTTCAAAAACCGCACTTAGATTTTCATCATCATCAATAATAAGAACTTTCATACTGGTTCATGGTTATTTGTTCATAGTTCATGGTAAACATTTTTCTGCTATGAACTAAATAACTAATAACTATCTGCCAATTAAAGGCTATCAGTTGTTCAGGATCTTGTCAATGGGTTTTTCTCATGTATGTGGTAAAATAATTGTATGACCGATGTAAAAGCAGAAATTATTTCAATCCTCAGGCAATCTCTAGCGGAATTTACAAAAGAAGAAATTAATTTTTTGGTTGAGGAACCGGAAAATGAGAATTTTGGTGATTATTTTTCCAATGCCGCGCTGGCGTTTTGGGCGAATAAAGAATCAAGAATTAAGAATCAAAAATGGAAAAGTCCCCTAGAGCTTGCACAAAAAATAGTTAATTCCATAATTCATGATTCAAAATTCATGATTCATTTTGACAGAGTTGAGGCAGTCAAACCGGGATTTATTAATTTCTATCTTTCGCAAGAATACTTAATTGCTCAGCTAAGTTTGGTGTCAGGCAAAACCCTACTTCGCTACGTTCATGAAACTGAACGTAGCTTCGCGGGGCGCAGAATCATGGTTGAGTTTACGGATCCGAATCCATTTAAAGAATTTCATATTGGGCATTTGTACAGCAATACAGTTGGGGAATCGGTAAGCCGTTTGTTGGAAGCAATGGGAGCAAATGTTAAGAGAGCAAATTATCAGGGGGATGTGGGAATGCACATTGCAAAATCGCTTTATGCGATTTTTCAAATCTCAAATCTCAAATCTCAAATCTCAAATCTGGAAAAAAAGAGCGCAAAAGAACGGGCGGAATTTTTGGGACAGTGTTATGCGACTGGGGCGAAAGATTATGAAGATTCGGAAAAAGCAAAGAGAGAAATAGAACAATTGAACAAAAAAATTTATGACAAAGACCCTGATTTAATGCCTCTTTATGAAAAAGGCAGGCAATGGAGTTTGGAATATTTCGAAACAATCTACAAAAGGCTTGGTACAAAGTTTGACTTCTATTATTTTGAGTCGATAGTCGGAATTAATGGTTTGAGATTAGTTAAAGAATATTTGAAAAAAGGTATCTTTGAAAAAAGTCAGGGGGCGGTAATATTTCCCGGGGAAAAATACAATTTACATGATAGGGTATTTATAAATTCATTGGGACTTCCGACTTATGAAGCAAAAGATTTGGGTCTTGCATTTAAAAAATATAATGATTTTAAGTTCGATCAGTCAATCAGTGTAACAGGAAATGAAATTATAGAATATTTCAAGGTAATTCTTGCGGCATTAAAGCAAATTGATCCCGAGTTGGCAGCCAAAATTAAGCATTTGCCTCATGGGATGGTTAGGATTCCAACAGGCAAAATGTCCAGCCGGTCAGGCAACATTGTAACTGGAGAATGGCTGTTGGATAAGGCAAAAAAACTTTTGAAAAGTAAATTTAGTGAAATGACGGAGGAAGTTTTGGAGCAAGTCGCTGTTGGTGCAATCAAATATGCACTTCTCAAAAGCAGTCTTGGACATGATATAGAGTTTAATTTTGAAGAATCTATCAATATCCAGGGTAATTCCGGTCCGTACTTGCAGTACACGTTCGCTCGCACGCAAAGCGTGCTCGCAAGAGCCAAGAGCGAATTCGAGGCTCCAAGACCTGGTCTTGCGAAACTAGAAGTGGAAGAGGTTTCGTTGTTGCGAGCGTTGAATAAATTTCCAGAGGTTGTGGCGTCGGCGGGGAACCTGCCCGCCATGCAAGACGGCAAGGCGTTGCAGGCAGGGAAGTTTGCGCCGAATCTTGTGTGTAATTATCTTTTTGATTTAGCCCAGAAATTCAATCTTTTCTATCAAAAACACAAAATTATCGGTTCTGAAAATCAGGATTTTCGTTTGCAATTAACTGCGGGAGTAGGTCAAATTCTTAAAGCGGGTCTAAATTTATTGGGCATTCAAGCTCCGGAGAAAATGTAATTTTTTCTTTGTACTTTTGTGCCGACAAAAGTAACAAAAACTCGCGAGCAGTAAAGTCGCGCTACATTTTCTCGCTCGTTAGTCGGGTGATTTACACCCCCTCCTCAACAAGTTTGTGAGGAATTCCCCTGACAGCTCACTCCGCAATTTCTATACGCGCTTTGTTTAATGCTCGCATTTGGAGATGAAAAATGGTAAGTAGGGCTTGAAAATGGTAAAATTGCTACTTACAAATATGAACATAAAAGAAATAGAGTTTCGCAAAGATGATGAAAATATTTCCGTGAGAATAGCAGTTAATCCTTTTGATCAGGATGACTTGAAAAAACTTAGAGAAAGAAGGGAATCAACTGTTAGATCTCTGTATCTTCCTTTTGCGATAGTTACTCAAAAAGACCAAGCGAAAATCTTTATTGGTGATGCAAGATCTCATGAGGAGCTTAGGCAAGCGGTTGAACGAGATGTGGGAAAATTAAGCGATAATGACGTTAAATTGGGACAAGCCTGGTTAAGTAAAGACTGTAAAATACATGATTTATTTCTGGTCAGCTACGATAATGACAATGAAGAAGAATTTAAAGAAAGAATAAATTTTTTATTTAATAATATTAGGCCAGAACTTTTCTATTTAAACGAGGTTGCAATTAGATGTGGTTCCAAAGAACAATATGTTTACAATATAAGATTGAAGAGTATTGTTAAATAGGTGCGTAAAATGGTAGAATTGCTTTACTTTTATGAAATTTAACCGCAAGGTTCTTCCAAATGGGCTTCGGATTCTCACAATTCCCATGCCTTCGTTTGAATCAGCTACGGTTATGGTCATGGTGGGAGCGGGAAGCCGCTATGAAACCCGCTTAAACAGCGGCATTTCTCATTTTCTGGAACACATGGCTTTTAAAGGAACAGAAAAACGTCCATCGGCCATGATTATATCGAGTCTGATAGATGGGATGGGCGGAGAATTCAATGCTTCAACAGGCAAAGAAGTTACAGCTTTTTATATAAAATCTGAAGCCAGCAGGGTGGAACTTTCTTTAGATGTCTTATCGGATATGTTGAAAAATTCCAAACTTGATCCTGTAGAAATTCAAAAAGAAAAAGGCGTGATTATTGAAGAAATCAACATGTACGAAGACAGTCCGATAAGAGACATCGGAGATGTTTATGAACGGCTTGTTTACGGAGATACGCCCCTAGGATGGAATATTGCAGGAGGAAAAGATATTGTCAGGCAAATAACCCGCGAAGATTTTATATCTTACATGAAAAGTCTTTATAGTCCGCATAACATGACTGTTGTTTTTGCAGGCGGGATTGATAATAAGAAGGCATTGGAGTTAGTAGAAAAATATCTAGGAAATATGACTCGCTTTGACACTTTAACGTTTAATAAATACGAAGGAAAACAAGAAAAACCAAGATTGTTCCTCAAATCCAAAAAAACAGAACAAGCTCATGTGGCAATTGGTTTTAAAACTGTCAAAAATGATCATCCGGATAAATATCCTTTGGAGGTTTTGGCGGCGATACTCGGCGGCGGGATGAGCTCCAGGCTTTTTCATGAGGTTCGGGAAAAAAGAGGACTCGGGTATTATATTTCGACCAACGCAGAAAGTTATCAAGATGCAGGAAGTATAGTTACGACTGCGGGGGTTGATCCCAAAAAAGTCAAAGAAGCAATAAAAATCGTACTTGAAGAGCATAAAAAAATTAAAGATAAAGGGTTGAGGATTAAGAATGTAGAATTGAAAAAGGCAAAAGAATATTTAAAAGGACATATGGTTTTGGGACTCGAGAATAGCCGTTCGGTTGCGTATTTTTATGCCTCTCAGGAGCTTTTGGAAGAGAAAATTGATAATCCGGATCAAATCATGAAAAAATTAGACGCAGTAACCATTGGGCAGATTGAAAACGTTGCAAAAAAATATTTTGCGGAAAAAGGCTTGAACCTTGCGCTCATTGGTAATTTTACTTCTGGACAAGAGTTTGAAAGTTTGTTAAAGTTGTAGTTAGTAGATGGTTCATGGTGGATAGTTCATGGTAAGACATTAGATAAAGAATACTATGAACCATGAACTATTGACTATAAACCTTATGGAAAGAAGTGTTGTTTTGGTAAAACCTGATGGTGTTCAAAGAGGCCTTATTGGAGAGATAATCCATCGTTTTGAAAGAAAAGGCTTGAAGCTTATCGGACTCAAAATGATTTGCCTGAATGATGCTGTTTTGGATGAATGGTATGCGCATCATAAGGATAAGCCTTTTTTCGGGGGATTAAAAAACTACATGAAGTCGTATCCTGTTATCGCCATGCTTTTGGAGGGAAAGGATGTAGTGGCGACAGTTAGGAAGATGATTGGCGTAACTCGCGCCCGCGATGCGGAGTCGGGAACAATCAGAGGGGATTTTGCCATGAGCCAGCAGTATAATCTTGTTCATGCTTCAGAAACCTCGGAAATTGCTCAAAAAGAAGAAAAACTCATCTTTAAGCCTTCAGAAATTTTCAATTGGAAGAAAGTATCAGATATTAATACCTATTTGGAGAACGAACTTAGTTAGAGTCATTTTTTCTTCGTATCAAGTTAATTGACAAAGTAAACTGCAAAAGGATTATTAATTCAACCGGGAGGCAGTATTGGCAGAAGGCGTGCAGGTCTTAATTCTAAGATTTTCTGTTAGAATAAATTCGTGGACCAATATTGGAAAATAGAATTATACGAAAACGCTAGAGGAGAAAAACCTCTTGAAGAATTTTTCGACTCTTTAGACAAAAAAGCTAGGGTAAAGATTGCTCATGCTTTTGAATTACTGGAAACATTCGGATTAGCAGGCGGTTACCCTCACGTCAAGAAATTAATAGGGACTAATTTGTGGGAATATCGTATTTTGGGTTCAGATAGCATCAGGATATTTTACGTTTCCAGGACGAATAAAACATTCCTGATCTTGCATGGTTTCAAGAAAAAGAAACAGAAAACTCCTACTAAAGAAATTAAAGTCGCGCAGGAACGCTTACGGAATCATATTTCACGAGAAATTAAAAGTAATTGACCATTGACAATATCGCAAATTTGCGATATCATCATTTTATGACTAATTGGGATACCTACAAGCAAAAACTATTAAAAGATCCGGAGTTTAAAAAGATTTACGATGAGTCTAGGCCCGAATTTGAAATCGCCAGAGCTATTATCCGTGGTAGAATCAAGAATAAAATCACCCAGAAGGAATTAGCTAAAAGAATGAATACCACTCAATCTGTTATTTCCAGAGTTGAGCAAGCCAGAACCAGCCCCTCAATATCCTTTTTGAAGCGGTTGGCGAAAGCCCTAAATACCTCACTCTCCGTCCAGTTCCGCTAATCTTGACAATTAGTTTCTGCGATCGTCTGGAAAAATTGTCAAATCCCGATGTGTCGCTTCATTCCCACACCCGATGTGGGTGAGCAGACAGGCTGCTTTCAGTGCTCGAAATTTGTAATTTCTTGCTATTTTTGCCTCAAAGATATATATTACGGGACATGGAAGAATTACCGAGGCCATCGCAGATTCCAGGGAATTGGAATTTCTATGAGAAAGAATTGCTTGGGGAAGAAAAATCCGGAATTCAAGTGGTCCAGATAGAGTATGATTTTTTGGCGATTAAGGGAAAATTGTCTGAGAAGGAGTATTTCTTCAATAGTGAGGGAGATATCGTATCTGGGAGAAGCGTCAGGTATAGTTCTAAACTTCCAAAATTTTTTGGGTCAGAGATAGTGATAGATAATCAAGGAAGAGAGATTCCCAGTGGCTTTATCGCTTCTGACATTCAGGCAGATGATTCCGAGATCACATTTTCTTTTTTAGAGGTTAAAAAAGACAAAGATCCTTATCTTCCCAATGCTCTGGTTCATTTTAAAAGCGGAAAACTTACAGCTATAGCATTGAGTAAGAATTTTATAATTGATAGGCAAGATAACGTGATCAAATCTCCAAAAGTTTATGTTTCTTTTAGTGAAGACCGCGAGCCGGTAATTTCAATATCCCCTAACTCTTCTAACGACGATTTCACCACAGTTTATGAGGGAAAGCCGGGCGAAATGAAGGTTGTAAATGCTGAAAGAGAGTTGGTTTATCAGATAGACTTGAAACAGACAGCTAAAGGTTGGACTCTCAAGCAGGTTCATATTCCAACGGAAATTGAAAAAATATTTGAGGCGCCTCTAAATCTGGATTTGGAGAGCATTAGGAAAGCGGTTTTGGTCAGGCCTCCATACGATAAAAAGTCTTCAGTATTAAAAGGAGCACCGCCGGTTTTAGATGTTTCATGGAGAAAAATAAATGAAATTATTGGCATAAGTCTTGCTTATTCCTATCCGGATTCCCGCCAACCGAAGAGCGAAGTTTAAAACTTAGAATAAATATTGCCAGGATAATTAGTTCGGAGAGGATGCAGTATTGGCAGTAGGCATGCAGGATAAAGACTTGAATTGAAAATAGAATAATGGAAATTACCACTCCAATCAAAGTTAACAGCTTAAAATAATTAGAAAATCCGTTTTGTTTATTTTCCAAAAGTAAAAGAAAAATAAGAGCGAGAAAAAATAGACTGCCAATTAATGCAATTGGGATGCCAAAAAACACTGAAAAACGGCTGGTAAGAACAGTTTCGCATCCTTTGGCTATGGCGCATGGAGGAATAACGTTTTTATAGTGTAAAATGGTCAAATAAGCGCTGTCAAAAAATCCGGCGAGAGAGAGTAAAAGCAGAAAAACAAAAGATTTATTCTTCATTAATCCTTAATCCTCAATCATTAATCAATTAGCTAGCTCATCTTGGATTATTTTCTTAAACGCTTCGTAGCCTGCCGGATTTTGAATATGTTTTCCATTTACAAAAAATGTCGGAGTAGAATTAATACCAAGAGAAATTGCTTTATTCATTTCCTGAGTTATGAATTTTCTTGTTGCATCGCTAGTCATATCAGATTCAAATTTATTCGAATCAAGGTTTAATTTTTTTGCGTAATCAATAAAGATGTCTCTTGCTTGTGTATTGCTCCAACTATCCTGATTTTCGAAAATCATGTCATGCATTTCCCAGAATTTACCTTGCAGTCCGGCCGCGTAAGCCGCCTGAGAGGAGATCATGGCATTTTTATGGATATTACTCAGGGGAAAAAATCGGTAAACTATTCTTAAGTCTTTAATATCGGACAAAAGCTTTGTAACTAAAGGAAAATATGCTTTGCATGCCGGACATTGAAAATCCGCATATTCAACCAAGGTAACGCGGGCCTGCCTGCCATTAGCTTCGCCTTCAGGCGATGGCAGGCGAGCCGAACCTGATGCTAATTGCGGGCTTTTTATAAAATCCTGATTAGAAACTTCGGGAATTTTAATTTGAGCAGGCGCAGAGGGTGATGGAGAATTATTAACAGATGCAATCAAAAACCACAGCCCGCCGATTAAAATTGCGATTACGCCAACCCAAATCCCCAATTCCTTCGCTCTCATACATTGTATCTTGACACAAAATTGAGGAAAAATAAAGAGTCGCCTTTTATTGTGTTTTAACGCAAAAGAAAGTAAAATGGTTTAGTCAGAAACGGGGTGGAGTATGACGGTAGTACGTACGCTTCGGGTGCGTATAGACTGGGTTCAATTCCCAGCACCCCGACAAAAAATTAATTGTCCCTGTAGTTCAACGGATAGAACGAGCCCGTCCTAGATTGACAAAGCATATCCAATAGGATAAAATAAATTCATGAATGGAAAAAAAGTGAATCCTGATGAGATTCGTGAAATTAAATTACTAAGAAGTCAGGGATATAGTATAATTGAGATTAGCAACAAGCTTAATAGACCTAAAACGACGATATTTAGATACATTAAGGGAATAGAAATTTTGCCGGAGTTTTTGAAGAATTGGGCGGGGAAAAGAGGGGGAAGTAAAAAAAGAAAAGTGTTAAAAGAGTCAGAATCTCTGAGGGAAGCTAGGAGTTTGATTCCGGACTTGACTTATAGGGAAAAATTAATTCTTTTAAGCGCTTTGTATTGGGGAGAAGGAAGTAAGGGAGATTTTGGATTATCCAATACGGATCCAAATTTGATAAAGGTGTTTATTGGTTGTTTAGAGGATCTTTTTAAGATTGACAAAACTAAATTACGAGTAAGCATTAGGACGTATGAAGATCTTGATAGGGAAAAATGTCTGAATTTTTGGGCAGAAATAACGGGCGTAAAAAAAGAAAATTTTGTCAATGTGAACATTTTGAAAGGAAAGAAAAAAGGAAAACTGGAATACGGAATGTGCAGGGTTAGGGTAACTAAGGGCGGAGATTTATTGAAAAAGATAAAAAGCATTAACAAGGTTATTGCGGATTTAATTGTCCCTATAGCTCAAATGGATAGAGCATCTCACTCCTAACGAGAAGATTCCCAGTTCGACTCTGGGTGGGGACACCACGCACAGTGCTTACCTCGAGCCGGAGGCTTTCAGCCTCGCGCTCTCGAGGGGCGCATGTACGTGGCAAGCCATCATGACAACGAAAGATAGAATTCGATTTTTAATCATCCGCAGTATTGGAAATTTTTTAGTGCTTTTTGCCATCTTTGGAGTCCTGGCAACCTTTGGTCCCGCATTATATTACGAAGTCCAATATAGAATTATTCAAGTTAGGGGAGTACGTTTTTCCGTTGCAGACCTTTCTCAGAAAATTAGTAAAATTAACAAGCCTTCGATCGGATTTACTGAAATTTTGTCCGGTTCCAAAGAGCAAATTCTGACACCTATTGATACAGTATTTAATATTTTGATACCCAAAATTGGAGCGAACGCGAGAGTTTTTCCCAATGTTGATCCATCCAATCCTGATATTTTTCTGCCGATTTTACAGCAGGGGGTAGCACATGCTCGGGGGACATTCTTTCCCGGGCAAGCGGGAAATATTTATTTATTTGCCCACTCAACAGATAATTTTTGGGATGTTGGGAGATACAATGCGGTATTTTATCTTCTCAAAGATTTGAAAGAGGGAGATGATGTGGTGATTTTCTATCAGAACGTGAGACATAATTATATTGTCAGAGAATCAAAAATTGTTAATCCGTCGGATGTTTCGTATATTACAAATGCTCAAAATGGAAAAGCCGCCTCCGGAACTGCCTCCGGCGAGCCAGGGGAGCTTTTGATTCTTCAAACCTGTTGGCCGCCTGGCACGACATGGCAACGTCTGTTAGTCTTTGCAGAACCCAAGTAGGGTTTTCATTGTCATCCCGAATTTATTTCGGGATCTCCTGCCCGCAGACAGGTTTGTTTTTACGAATAAAGGAGATGCTGAAACAAGTTCAGCATGACACGGAGTAAGTCTCTACTTCAGACCAATGGTATAGAGGTTTGGGGATGTGTTCGAATTGCCAAGGTCTGTTAGGATCAGCAGTTTCGAACTGTCTGGCCAGGAGAAAACATAATCGTCTATAAATGGCCCCGCATAAATAGTTGTTCTGTTTTGTCCATCATAATCCATGATCTGAATTTTTTTATCAGCGACATAAATCAAGTGTTTTGAGTCAGCAAGCCAATTTAAAGAAGATACATTTGAATTCATAGTCTTAAAATTTTTATCTTCTTTAATATCATAGGCATAAATTGCTCCCTTGTTGATTTCTCGCGTTTCCGGCGTTGAATTAGTGCCTATTAATGGGGGATTAATGATTAAAGGTAAATTGGTTGATTTATTCGCCTCATAAAGAATTTTTGTTTCGTCTTCAGACCAGGAAAGAATTGCAAAATTCTCTTTGATTAAATTTTGCAATTTTGTTTTAAATCCAAGCAGCTGAGACTTGTCTTGATTTGCTCTTTGCTCGTTCCATGCTAGGTTTACAGATGCTAAGGTCGCTGTAACATCCTGGGGATTTTCATTGAAGGTTGTTTTTAAAAGATAAGTAGTTGCAATATTTGGCTCCGCTGAGATCGTAGCTGCGATTTCTTTTGCGTCAGGAGACCATGAAAGCTTAGCTTTGGAAAAGTTATCAATCGTATTGTCTACGATTTGAGAAGAAGAGCTTTGGAGCATTAGAATAGGGCGTAGTCCCATATCTAATATGTAAATTCCATTTTTGCGGGGATCATCCAAAGAGGATACGGTATAAGCTATTTTGGTACGAGTTGGATCTAGAACCGGATTGCTCACCCCCATTTGAGTGACATTATTGAGTTTCGGAGCGGTTGGGATTAAAAGCGCGTAAGCGCTTGATACAACTTCTTTTTCAATTTTAATTTTTTTATTCCATGGAGAATAACCGGATTTCGAAATCTTTACATCATATTCTCCGGGCGGCAGGTTAATTGTATTATTGGTAGCAGAAGTTAAATGGTTGTTAATATATATTCCGGCACCATCAGGCTGACTTGTGGCTGCAAGAAGCCCTGTTCCTGAGATTCCTATTTTACCGTCTCCAAAATTGAAGTTATAGCCCTTGCCATATAAAATAACGGCTATTGTCATAGTGATCAAAAACACAACCGTAGCAACATAGACTATTATCCTTTTCATCAAGAAACATTATACCCCTTCGCTTTCAAAATGAAAAGTAGCAATGCCCAACGGAGCTTTGATTCTTTATGAAAGCTACGAAGGTATGCCAGATTTTATAAATCAAAGCGGAGTGGCATATCACTTCGTTTACGCTCTTGCATTGTTAAAGCGAAGGGGTATATAATCAAATTTACTAAGGCTAAAACCTTTTTTGACACAGTTTAGGTGTATTTTGATAGGGTTTTGGAAGTAAAAATTCGAATATCAAATATCGAAACTCGAAACAACATTGAATGACAAAAATTCAAAATTCAAAACATTTTGAATATTCGGATTTCGAAAATTTGAGATTATTTCGTATTTCGAATTTCGTGCTTTGAATTTAAATAAGAAAGGATTTATTATGTTTTCTTTTTCAGGTAAGCGAATCGGAATTGATTTAGGAACGGCCAATACTCTTGTGTATTTGGTTGGACAGGGAATAGTTCTTAATGAGCCAACTGTTGTGGCTGTAACTGCCGAAGAAAATAGAGTAGTTGCGGTAGGACGTGAAGCAAAAGAAATGTTGGGCAGAACTCCGGGAAACATAGTGGCGCTTAGACCTCTTAGGGATGGAGTTATCGCAGATTATACAATAACCGAAGCAATGCTTTCTTATTTTATAGACAAGGCTGTCGGAAAATCCCGTTTTTTCAAGCCGGAGGTAATGGTTTGTATTCCATCAGGAATAACTCAGGTTGAAAGACGGGCGGTTTTAGATGCTACGATGGCGGCTGGGGCAAAAATAGCGTATTTAATCGAAGAATCTCTGGCTGCTGCTATCGGAGCAAAAATTCCCATTGCTCAGGCTGCCGGACATATGGTAGTTGATACCGGCGGAGGATCTACTGAATGCGCGGTTATTTCTTTGGGAGGCGTAGTCGCACATAATTCAGTTAGAGCGGGTGGAAACAAAATAGATGAAGCAATAGCTAGCTATACGAAAAAAAAATTTAACCTTCTTGTCGGAGAAAGAACAGCAGAGGAAATAAAAATTACGATCGGAAATGCGCTTATTGAGGAAGATTCTGCAAAGCAGAATTCAGACAGAACTCCTGTGGCAAAAATGGAAATAAGGGGTCGCGATACGATAACGGGTTTACCGCGAACAATTGAGCTTACAGAGATACAAATAAATGAAGCAATTTATCCTGTTTTGCTTCACATTGTAGGCGTGGTCAAGAGCGTCTTGGAGCAAACTCCGCCCGAGTTGGCAGCAGACATAATTGATAAAGGAGTGGTTATGAGTGGGGGAACATCGCTTATAAAGAATCTTGATAAACTAATGACGAAGTTGACCGGCGTACCTTGTCATGTTGCCGAAGATGCCCTTTTGTGCGTTGCTAAAGGAACAGGAGTAGCGCTTGAGAATATAGAGCTCTACAAAAGAAGCATATCTAAAAAGTAATAATTAAAAATACAAAATCACAAGTTCCAAATAATATCAAAATCACAATTATCAAAATTCAAAACAGTTTGGAGCTTAAGATTTAGAAATTTGGATTTATTTGGGATTTGAGATTTTAGATTTGTAATTTAAATAATTTAGTCTTATAATATTTTCTATTAATATTTTTGAACTTGTGAAAATTTTTAAAAACCCAATTTTTCACAGAATAGTAGATTTATAGTTCTGCAAAGCAGAATAATAAAATGTTCAGAATTTTTCCATCTTACAAGCGTGGATCTTGAGAGCGAAATTCGATCACATTAAGTGTTCAGAATACAGAAAAACAGAGACTTTAGATAATAACGACTTAACCTATAGTAGTAAAATTATGATTGACAAGAAAAATATGCTCGGTGTCGGCATTTCAGATGCTACCAAAGAAGAAGTCCTAGAGTATGTAGTCAAAAATCTCGAAAATTTCCATAAAAAACTCTTTTTCGTTACCCCAAATCCGGAATTTTTGGTCCTAGCAAGCAAAAATGAACACTTCAAAAATATCTTAAATAGAGCAGATTTAGCCTCAGCTGACGGCATTGGGATAATAATTGCCGCTAAAATATTAGGAAAAAACTTAAAAGGACGTTTTACCGGCGTAGACCTTGTGGAAAGGCTCTGTGAAACAGTTTCAGAAAAGCCTATAACAGTGGGCTTTTTGGGAGGGCAAGGGGGCGTAGCAGAGAAGACAGCCGAGTGCTTAATAGCAGAATATCCCACACTCAAGGTTGCTTTCGTGGCTTCTGAGTGGGTCAAAGAGGGTTTTGATCGAGCGAAAAGGATAATGAATCATGAATCAGGAAGCATGAATCAAGGAAAAGATAAAAAAGACCATAATTCATCATTCATAATTCATGATTCAAACTTCATTGATATATTGTTCGTTGCATTTGGTGCGCCGAAGCAGGAATTTTGGATTAGTGAGAATCTGGATAAAATTCCGGTCAAAATCGCCATCGGAGTTGGCGGAGCATTTGACTATATCAGCGGAAAAATCCCGCGCGCGCCGTTTTTTGTTCGGAAGTTGGGAATGGAGTGGCTGTTTCGTTTGCTAGTCCAACCCTGGCGCATAAAGCGTCAACTTTCTTTAATCGAATTTGCTTGGTTAGTTATCAAAGAAAAATTAAGCAGAAACTGATAGGTTGCTTAATCTTTAGATATATCCTGATATATATTGTGATGTTCTAATTATTTTGCAAAATAGACAATTCACTCTTTAATCTTGACTCAAAAGAAATAAAGAAATTATGTTATAATTACTGGCATGAGAATAATGTTTTTATACATGTTTCCCTTGTGGGGAAACGGAAGCGCATCATTCCTTCGGGCTTTATCGTCGGAATTGGTGGAAAGAAGTCATGACATTGCAATTGTTGCTCCGGATAAAAGAATTCTTCCCGGAATAAAACATTATGTTGTCAGTCCGCCTCAAATGGGAGTATTTGTCGGACATCCGGAGCTTCCAAAAGCAAAAAGATTCGATGAAATGAGCGGGAAAGAGCTTGGTGAGATCTACACGAGCTATTTAAAAACAACAGTAAATGCAGTAGCAGATTTTAATCCTGAAATTATTCATGTTTTTCATACTGCATTTTTACCCGGAATTGCCCGTGTCATCAAAATCCTTTTTGGAATAAAGTATATTATCACAACTCATGGAAGCGATCTTAGCTATCTGGCGAAAGATAGAAGATTTATGGGACTCATTAATGATGCGAATAAAGTTGCCAGATTCATTACCGCTAACAGTGATTTTACAAGAAAATGGTATCTTGACATGTTCGGATTGGACCAGAGACATAAAAGCACTGTTATTATGGGGGGAGTGAATCTTGAAGATTATAAAAAGGATCCGGCGGAAATAGAAATCATTAATAATAAATACGGCTTGAAAGGTAAGAGAGTGGTTTTGTTTACGGGCAGACTTACCAAAAACAAGGGTGTTGATTTTCTGGTTAGGGCAGCCTCTTCTATTAAAGGTACAGTCGTGATTGTTGGGGATGGACCGGAGAGAAAAAATTTGGAAGATGAAATCAAGGAAAATAAAATAAACAATGTGGTAATGGTGGGATATATTAATACGGGGGATCAACGTTTGTTCCATGCATTTTATGAAAGAACAGATGTTTTTGTTTCACCAAGCGTTTGGGATGAGCCTTTGGGATTAACCATTCTTGAAGCTATGGCAGCAGGAGCACCGGTTGTCGCTACCAGGCGGGGTGGAGTCTTATCTTCTATTCAAGATAAAGTCAATGGTTTCTTAGTAAAGCCGCGTAATAGTAGGGAAATTGCAGAGGTTGTCAATATCCTTCTTGCAGACGATCGGCTCCGCAAGAAAATATCGTCCGCTGCCTACAAAACAGTCGTAGAACGCTTTACTTGGGAGAGAATAGCCGGTCAATTTGAAAATATTTATAAGCAGTTTAAGTATTCCACTTCGGAGTATTTAGCCAGAGTTAAGGGGATGAATCCACAGCTTTCAGAACAGATGAGATCGTTAAGAAAACTAGGAATTTCAGTTAATATTTAATATATTGATATATAGATTGACACATAGAATATATGATTATTGTAGTTTTGGGTGGAGGGATAGATCTTCAGGGCAACATACCTTCATACGTCTACTCCAGGCTAGGCGAAGCAATCAAATTATCTAACAATTTAGACTGCAAAATATTGGTTTCCGGAGAATATAGTTTTTTGTATGAAAAAGTAAAACCTCCATTTACGGAAGCGCATAAAATGGAGCAGTATCTTCTCAAAAAAGGGATTCCTCAAAATAAAATTCTTAAAGAAGAGCTTTCTAAGGATACGGTTGGCAATGCTTATTATTCAAAAAAATATTTTTTTATTCCTAAAAAAGAAAAAGAAGCGATTGTCATAACTTCTGACTTTCAAGCTGAAAGGGTTAAGTATATTTTTCACAAAATCTTCGGTCCGGAATACAAGCTTAAAATTATCGGTATTAAATCCGAACTGCCCGGTAATGAAAAAGAGGCAGTTTGGCAAAGGCAAAAAGAACTGTTGTTGAAAACTCAAGCGCTTTTATCTAATATGAAAGATGGGGATCATAATTTTTTAAAAGACAGAATTTATAAGTTTAAATTTTATAGAGAAAAACGGCCCGATTGGGTTAAAAATTTTGTGGCTAAAGGAAAATAATGAGAATACTTATTGTTTCGTTATTAAAGCGCAAAGTAGCGCCTGCAATTACAGCTTCTAGGCCTCGAATTATATATGAATTAACAAGCGGCCTTGTAAAAAGGGGGCACGATGTTACTATCCTTGGTACGGGTGATAGCGATGTTTCCGGCGCCAAACTAGTCCCTGTTATTCCGAAATCATTTATTGATATGCCGCCATCGGAGAATCCATTTTATGCGGAAACCGCATTTCTAGTCCAGCTAGCCAAAAAAATAAAAGAAATAGGAGATGAATTTGAAATAATCCATAATCATACTTATCCTGAGTTTATCAATTTGTTGGTATCAGAGCAGATTAAGACTCCAATGGTTACTACTGTTCACGGTCAAGCAACAGAAGAGTTTGACAATACTTTAAGTTTGTTTCCAAATACAACTCTCATATCTCTTTCGAAGGCGCACAGGAGATTATTTAAGAAAACAAAATTTGAAAAGATTGTTTACAATGGTGTAGATACTAATTTATATTCTTTTTCAAAGCAAAAACGCGAATATCTCTTGTGGCTTGGACGTTTGTCCAAAGCTAAAAACAAAGATGGAAGCTTCATGGACCCTAAGGGAATTAAGTGGGCGATTGAATTAGCAAGGCAAACAGGAGAAAAGCTTTTGTTGTCCGGCAATGTTGAGGACATGGAATTTTATAATAAAGACGTAAAGCCCTTTCTTAATGATAAAATAAAATGGATTGGTCCGGTTTCTTCGGAGCAGGCATTAACTCGGGAAGAGGTTATTTCTTTGATGCAAGGAGCAAAAGCATTTCTGATGACGATAAATTGGGAAGAACCGTTTGGTCTCGTTATGATTGAAAGTATGAGTTGCGGAACGCCGGTTATAGGTTTTAATAGGGGATCGGTGCCGGAAGTTATTGTTGATGGAAAAACAGGATTTATTGTTGATCCAAATGAGGGGGTCGAAGGACTAAGGAAAGCTCTTATAAAATTAACTTCGATTAATTTCAAGAATTGCAGGGAGCATGTGGTTAATAATTTTTCTTTGGAGAAAATGGTTGAAAACTATGAAAAAGTTTACAGCGAAATATTAAACAAAAATAGAAATTAATTCCCAGAATTATGCAGCAGCTTAAAGTTTTGATTACGGGTTACGAAGGAGCGCCGTTTTATAAAAAAGGAGGACTTGGGGATGTGATGGAGTCTTTACCTAAAGCTCTTTCCAATATTGGCATAGACATTCGGGCGGTCATTCCTTATTACGACAGTATTAAGAAGCAATATCATCTTAACAAGGAGAGGGAAATTACCGTTGTGTTTGGATCGGAGACAGAACATGTGGGCATATATTCTTCTTTACTGCCTGACACCAAAGTCCTTTTTTATCTCTTGGAGAATAGAAAATATCTTTTTTCCAGCAATGCCGGCGGCAAAAATAAGAGAATTGAACAATTCGCTTTTTTCAATCTTGCAGTTTCTCATTTTGTCCGCTATCTGTCGGAATATCATAAATGGACCCCTGATGTAATTCATTGTAATGATTGGCACACTGCTTTAATTCCTCTTATTTTGAAACAAAAGGTAAAATTGGAAATTCCAACTCTTTTAACTATTCATAATCTCCTGTACCAGGGTGTGGGATCTTTAAAAGTATTAGACCTGCTAAATATGAAAGATGAGGAAGCAAAGGAGTTAAAAAGGGGAAAGCCTGCAACAGAGATAAATGTTTTGGGAGAGGGGATTATTCACGCAACTCGAGTTTCAACAGTTTCAGAGTCTTACGCAAAAGAAATTGCGAATGATTATGATCAAAGTCCGATAGGTCCCTTTCTTCAAAAAAGGGAAGAAGAAAGCAATAAAAAAGACGGAAAAATAGTAGGAATTCTAAATGGAATTGATTATGACATTTGGAGCCCGGCAGTAGATGAGTTGATTTTTCATAAATTCGATATTAATAATTGGGAAGTCGGGAAAAAGGACAATAAAGATGACTTATTGAAATGTTTAGGTTTGGAAAACAGGCCGACTTTTTGTTTCGTTGGCAGAATGGCTGCTCAGAAAGGTTTGGATGTTTTGATAAAAGCGATTAATCGCATTTCTAATTTTAATGTTAACGTAATAATTTTAGGCGCAGGCAGCCCAAAGATTCAAGCAAGTGTTTTGAAAATAGCCAAAAAATATCCATGGGTAAAAACAGAGCTTATTTATAGTGAGGAGCTTGCTCATAAGATCTACGCGGGGTCGGATTTCATAATTATTCCTTCCCGTTACGAACCTTGCGGATTGATACAGATGATTGCAATGCGATATGGAACGATACCTATAGCCAGTGATACCGGAGGGCTGAAAGATTCCATTCTGAACGGAAAAAATGGGTTTCTTTTTAAGAAAGGGCAATCAGCGCGTCTTAAGAAAACAATTGAGCGCGCATTAAGCAGAATGAAAGGCAGGGATAAATTTAAAAAAATGGTGGAGAGGGCAATGAAAACTGATTTTTCCTGGGACAAAAGTGCGGTATTATATAAAAAATTGTACGAGGAAATGATACGCTAAGATTATGGCTGATTTTCAATTCTTACAGAACCCTTTGTCTAAAAAATGGGTGATTTTGTCTCCGAGGAGGGCAAAACGTCCGGATATTGCTGCAGGAATAGAGCCGGTTTGTCCTTTTTGCCCCGGAAAAGAAGGCGAGGAAAAAGAAGTTTACCGTTTTCCCAAATTAGCTTCGCAAGGGGAGGCCTTGCGAAGCTGGCAGATAAGAGTCCTGAATAATAAATTTCCTTTTGCGCCGATTCATGAGATTGTCATCCTTTCTCAGGATCATCATAAAAGTTTTGGGGAATTACCCTTGCCTCAAGTTGAATTAATTTTAAAAACTTATCGTCAGCGTTCTGATGCTCATAAAGGTAAGGGACAAGTTTACATCTTCCATAATCATGGAGAAAAAGGCGGAGAGAGCTTGCCTCATCCGCATACCCAGCTGGCAGTAGTGCCCGCTGAAATTAATTTGGAGATGCCTCGTCTGGCAACTTCCGAGGAGATGGATGTTGCGGCCCGCGACCAGGTATTTAAGGAAACTAATCATTTTGTTATCTTTTGCCCTAAAACTTCACAGTGGCCTGATGAAGTTTGGGTAGCACCTAAAAAGCGGGGAAGAGCGTTCGGAGAGATAAGTGATACACAGATTGCAGATTTGGCGTTTGTGCTTTCGCGATTAATCCAAATTTTCGATCTTCGCCACGGCTTGGAATTTCCCTTTAATTTTTATATTTATCCGGGAGGGGATTGGTATCTGCGGATTATTCCAAGAGCTAAAGTTTTGGGGGGATTTGAAATCGGAACAGGCGTTTACATTAACACTCAGGATCCCAAAGAGACAATAGAATTTATTAAAGAGCATTTTGATCAGCCGGTTGGTGGACCGAATGAAGAAAAAATAAAAACAATCCACCGCGCTAATTACCACAAGAGAGTTTAAGATAATTCAGAATTTCCTTTTTCGCCAAGCCTACCGCCTTCGTCAAGTCAGACTTTGACTTCGGCGGACAAACCGGCAGGCAAGCAAAGCTTAAAATTGAGAGCGAAATTTAAAACTTAGAATTATTTTTGTTATACACATACATAATAGAATCTATTAAAATGTAATTTAGGCATTTAATTATTGACAGCGGCCGCACCATATGGTTAAATAAATTTATTCTTATGAAAAAATTGTTAAGACCCCGCGACATCTTGCTTTTAGGCTTGACCAATGCTTTGGACGCATTCG